>VYLE01000030.1_pt1 | contig 129827 bp, 127 predicted proteins | sample 5114391 | NCBI WGS metagenome assembly VYLE01 (sample SAMN12291771, study PRJNA351875) | freshwater metagenome | isolation source: freshwater lake | place: USA: Michigan, Kent Lake | collected 2013-08-15
TCAGGTCTGTGGGATATCATCGGCTCCCTCGTCACCATGTTCAAACCAGAAGAGTGCCGAAACTACTTCGCTAGCTGCGGATATGATGCATATTAAGTGGAAAATGCTCTAAAAGAAGCCGCCTTTGATCCGGACTCCTTTAGATTTAGCTGTGGATTTGCAGTATCTAAAATTGAGGTAAAAATCACCAGTTATTTGGTCCACCAAATGTCCGCTTTCAAGCAACGGCCAACCCGCCCTAATCGGCAACCTCTGGCGCATCTCGGACATGCTGCTCTTTGGCAGAACTTGGCCGATTGCGGATGGTCTGCTTACGATCGGGCGGACTTAGAAAGCTGCCATTCATTGGAACGGCAAACTCTAACTTCTGCTGACAAAAAAACTAGGGAGCACGTCAACTGCTTCAGATGGAACTTACACGATCAACGGATTCCACAAATCGTTTTGATGACCGGCCTGCAATCTGAAGCTTAGCCTTAAACCCTCGCGATTTGTTCAATCGGTATGCAGCCCTAGTGGCTAACCGTCTCTAGGGGGTGCCCTCAATCGCTGCAGCAGCTTTGCAACAGTAGGCTTTTGTCCGGTTGCCAGCAGGCTTTCGCGAAACAGGCGGGCTACCAAAACGAGTTCAGCAGCGATTGCAACTGCTAGCAGAGTTCCAGCACCCACCAGCTCCCAAGTCTCGATGCCTAGTCCAAGACGAGCCAAAACAGCAAATGGTGTCCAAAGTGGTACCCAAGTCAGACCTTGGACAATGACCCCGTCATTCTCTGCGAGAATTGCCTGCAACAAAAATAAGATTGGAAGCATAATGAGCAAAAGCACTGGCATCATGTAACCTTGCGCTTCATTCATTGAATCCACCATTGAACCGATCGCAACAAAGATTGCAGATACTCCAATATAGCCAGCGACGAAAAAGAAGATGATCGCCGCGATAATGCCTGGCGAAGAGATCGGCTCCAAAGCCGGGCGGATCATATCGGATATCGCCCCGTGGGTCGCGAATGCCGCAATGCCTGCGCAGCCCGCCCAAACAGAGATCATCATCAATCCTACGCTCATGCTTCCCAGAAGCTTGCCATACATGAGTTCTTCGGGGCTGATGCAGGCGAGCAAACTCTCGATCAGTTTGTTCGACCGCTCTTCAACAGAGCCTTGTAGCATCCAACTGCCGGACAGCATCAGACTCATCAACAATATGTAAGCCAATGCCAAAGGCACGATTGAACGAACCATGAGTGTTTCACTCGCCCCCCCTCCTGGTGGCGGCGTATCAATCGCAATCGTCGGGGTAATGTTCTGGACGAGCGCCGCGCGTGCGCCGGTAACCCCGGACTCGGCAAGCAGGCGCGTGCGAAGGTCAATAGTCAGCACCTCCTGCAACTTCGCCACAAAACGCCTAGGTACATCATCGTTCGCGAAGACTTTAATCCCAAGATCAGCAGGAAAATCATCGGGAATCAATACAATGATTTCAGGGTTCTTGTCGTCTGGATCATTTGCAAAAAGGGTGCGAGCCGTTTGCTCAAATGCTTTGCCTTGGGCGGCCAATAGAGCGGATGGGGGGACAAGAAACGTATACTCGTGCTGTGGAATTTCGAATCTGGGGGTACCTTCCGGCCGCACTGCCTCAATCTTACTCAAAGCACCATCAATGCCACCGCTTGCTTCGAATGCTGCTGCATCGGCAGGAGTGTACCAACGGTCATGAGCAGACCAACTGGCGTCAGGGTCTGCTTTCTGTAGTCCAAAGCGTTGCACATAGTCCGACAGTTCCCTGAGGAGATATTGTGTCTCATCGAACTGGAACCGGGCTTCCAGAGCCTTGCCGCTGTCCCCGCCCGAACGGTCAACGACGCTCACCCGCGTGGGTTCATAGTTTTCGAGATTGCTTCCAAGAAGCGGGCCCAGCGCCAACGCAGCCGGCAAAATCAGGAGTGTCAACCAGAAGCTCTTCAGCTTCAGAATTTCAAGCATCTCTCGCTTAGCGACAAGAAGGATATTGGCTAAAGTCATGGCTTGATGTCCTCAGCACCTACAAGCTGGACAAAGACCTCATGAAGGTTGGCTTGCAGAAGATCCCAGTGACGCAAGGCGATTCCGTTCGTAGAGCAGTGTTCAAGCACTTGGCTCGGATCCACGCCCGGCTCGAGCTTAAGTGACCATTCGCGCCACTCCGGGTCCTCTGTCGGCGAAGATTGGCCTTCGGCTACGCCAGGGAGACTGGAAAGATCAAACCTCGAGATTGCCGTCAGTCTGGTAGGCAGTTGCGCGCGAGCCTCTTTTAGTGTCCCTTCGAACCGCTTGCGGCCCTTCTTCAATAGAAGGAGCCGGTCGCATAGCCGCTCGGCATGTTGCATGACGTGAGTCGAGAAAATGACCGCTGCGCCTCTATCAGATGCCCGCCGTATCTCGTTCTCAAGGAGGCCTTGGTTAACAGGATCGAGGCCTGAAAAAGGCTCATCTAGCATGAGAATCTCTGGTTCATTCACGAGCGCTGTGGCCAATTGGACTTTTTGGGCCATGCCTTTTGACAAATCGCTGATCCTGCTCTTGGCTCTATCGCGAAGATCGAAGCGTTCTAACAAATCAAGCCCGCGACTTTTTGCCAGCGCCTTGTCCATGCCTTTGAGCCTGCCAAAATAGACGATTGTCTCAATCGCGCTCATGCCCGCATAAAGCCCTCTTTCTTCGGGCAAAAAGCCGATTGATGAAGCAGTGCGCCGACTTGGTGCCGAGCCTAGAAGGCTTATTGAACCTGATGTTGGTCGGACGATGTCAAGCACCATGCGCAAGGTTGTGGTTTTCCCTGCACCGTTGCCTCCAAGAAATCCGAATATCTCGCTGGGCGCGACCGAAAACGAAAGATCGTCTACCGCCAGTAATGCGTCAAAGCGTTTTACAAGATTGTGGGTCTCAAGGACAAACATTTGTTGCGGATCCTATTGTCCGGGCTGAACTCGCCCAAAAAAAGAGCGCATAGCAATTTAAATCAAAAAAACATGTGTGCTCTACCCTATGTTCATTCAGCCGTTTTGCAAGTCAAGATTGATTGATGTGTCAGCTTGGCGCGTGAGGCAAAAAGTCATGACTGGATGCCGATACTAACTCGGCCCCTTAAAAATTTGCGATAAGTTTGAAGTATCTTCGAATAATTGAAATGTATCCGTTCTTCGGCCGATCAAATAACTGCTTTGGAGAATGGGCCGCTAGCCTCCGATTGGCGACCATTGGCGCAAAGCAGACCCTACCGCCCCAACCCATACCCAAGGCTGAGGCCCTGCACCACCTGCACAGCACCACCGCGCCCAAGGCTGCTGAGGCTGACATTGTCACCGATATTGATTGCGCTCTCGACGGGTGTAGGGACCATAACCACATGATTGCCCATCCAGACGGTGTGACCTGGGGCGGTGAGGGTGCCACGTCCTTGTTCGGCGAGGGTATCGCTGAGGGCATTAATCTCGGCTGCTTGAAGGGCGTCTTTGGCCCCATCATGGAACGAGAAGACCCCGTCTTGATCGCAAGCTCCAAGCCCTGCCCGAACATGGTCTTGAGCCCGTGAGGCAAGGGCCTGATCGATGCGGGCATCTCCTGTAAAGAAGCGCTCCTCGCCATGACCGATCCGGTCCAGCTCCCGGTCAAGCGCGGTAAAGGCCGTCGCCCCGAGTTGCTCTTCGAGTGGGTGATAGGAAAGGCGCGTGAGATGACCTGTCTCATCCACATGAACCCATGATCCCTTTTGAAGATGATCGACCAGAGGCGACTTGGTGTTGACCATGGTTTTGGTCTTGTTGCCAGTATCCAGGATCAGGACGCTGTTGCCGCTGGAGCGACGTTCGAGGCCTACAACTTCACCAACCAGCTCCTCACCCCGCTCATGGAGCTTGGTGGTACTGCGCGTCTTGGTGATATCGACGCGAGACCTCTCGGCTAACGTCTCGGTCCAGCCATCCTTGAATGCCATCACATTGCGGCGGACTTCTGTGGCAAGACCACGTGCTTCCAGCTCGCGCGCACGAGCGCGAAGCGCATTGCCCCAGATGGCTTGATCAGGATTTCGCCCACCCAGGTCTTGGAGCCTGACCTCACCCCGCCCATCAAGTTCTGCCGCAAGGGCCTTATCTAGCCGACTGAACCCCTTGGCATGGATATCGCGATCAAGGGCCATACGCTCATCGAAGATCGAGCGCTCGCCAAGCTCTGCCGTTGCGCGCTCGCGTGCCTGATGGCGAAGACCATGAGAGAGATAATCGCGGGGGATACGTAACTCATGACCCTCACGAGTTCTCCCCCGCAAGATGACATGGGCATGTGGATTATCCGTGTTCCAATGATTGATCGCGACCCACTCGGTTCCAACACCAAGGTCGCTTTCCATCTGGCCCATCACATCGCGCACATAGTCCTGAAGATCTTCCATGCGCGAAGCACTCTCTGGCGCGATCATAATCCGGAAGTGGCGTGGGTCTTCCTGGGTCCAGTCATCGAGCTCACGTGACAGGCCTTCAACCTTATCCCGATAAGCATCATAGAACTGGCCCTGCTCATCATCTCGCGCTGCCCCATCTCGACCAAGATAAGCAGCATGAGCGGCAAGCTTCGCGCTACCCGCACGATGAGCCGAGAAGGACACCTTGATCACGACCCGCTGGCGTCTGTCCGAGCTAAACCCACCACCACCGCGAACACCGCCAACGCCACCACCCCGAAACAAAACAGCTGCCCCAAGCCTTGCCCCACCAATTGCCTTGCTCAAACGCGCACCCAAGGCCCCAGATCTCGCATCCCCGCGCCGCCCAACAGCCAGGCGGATGTTCAACTCCTCAGATCCGCGCTCTGCCATGCTTGGGCTCCTGAATGACCATGCTTTGTCACGCCATGTGACACACAAGGAAGTTGCGATTTGTCGTCAGCAACTTTGATAAAACATAGCACATACAGGCCCTTGAGCAAGTGAAAACTTGCTCTTTATCTTGCTGTATTCAAATATTCGTGCTTATATTGGCCGTAACTTCAAATGGATACAAGCTATGACAAAGCACTATACTACAATACAATCTGCGAGCAGAAGTTTCTGGCTGCAAATTCTACATGGCGACAACTCGGACTGGGGTCAAAGTCTGGTCTGGTTGCTCAAATCGAGCGCCATTATGCTGGTCTGGCTGGAGTTCCTCACACTTTTTGCAGCGTGGCCGGGAAGAGTTCCGCATGAGGAATTGGGGCCGGTGTGGCTCAACTTTCTAGGTATAGAGTTTCGGGCACCTTGGGCGGGCATCGCCTATGTCTTTACACCGGACGGGCGGACAGGTGGCTGGCTTCTGCTAATGCGCATATGCGGGGTGATCCTGACCCTGCCGGGGATAGGGCTAGCCCTTCTCTTCGCGGGGCCTTTGCCCAAATGGCCAAAGAAGCTCGACCGCTATGCCTATGGCGGGCATTTGCTTGATGAGGCAGGGTCATCAGGGGTCATTGTGGGCCATGCAAAGGGCTTGCCTTGGCAGAAGGTGCCAGACCTTGTCAGGCTTGGTCCGTCTACGGACATTCTGGTCCTTGGCTCTGGGCCGATGGCTACTGGCGTGTTCCAAGCAGCGCTTAAAAGCTTTGATGGCGCGATCCTGCGCTTTGGTAAAGAAAGGCTCTTGGGCGGCCTGATTGATGACCGCGAGGTCTTGCGCGTGGCTGAAGGTGCCATCGCCAATTTCCCGCTTGACCCGCTACGGCAGGTCCGGACCGGTGTTCTGGCATGGGGGGATGTCTGGGCGATGCTGTCGCCGTGTGGCTTCACAGAGCGCCAGCGACTTTTAGCAACCGCCCTTCTGGTCCATGGCATTGAGACGGCACCACCCTATGAGCGGACCTTTGTCGGGGTCATGGCAAAGCTTCCCAGTCCCGATCAGGTCTATGCGCGTCTCCATGGTTGGCTAGCCGGGACAGAGATCTTGAAGCCTGCCGCCTATGATCAAGTGACAGCCTTGCTGGCCTTCTGGGCACAGTCTCAAGAGCAAGTCGCTGAGGATCTGGCGCTCATCCCCGAGCGCTTGTGGACCACGCAGAAGGGGTGGAGTCGGAACAGGCGGGATGACCTAGACCCTGTGAGCCTGCCCATGATGCATGCGATCACACAGCTTCGTATCTTGTTCCGTGATGCCCTGACGTCTGGCAATCGCCCAATGTTGATCGCACTAGAGCCTGACATGCCTGATGATCTGGCTTGGATGATCAAAGCGGTCCATGCTGATCTCAAGCGAAGCGGGGTCTCTTTCCTCGTGCACGCGAGAGCACCCAGGGACATACGTGCTGCCTTCAAGCTCGGGGTCCAAGAGCCCATGTGCTCGGTCTTCGACACCGTCATCATGACAGAGCCCGACTATATGACCTTTATCGAGGTGGTCGATAATCGCGCGATCTCAAGCGAAGGGGTGAGGCATGTTCGTCGCGGGGAGATACTGATCGCCGAAGCTGGTCGTCAGCCGGTTAGGTTGCACCCGGCTGAGCCCGATATGCTTGCGATGGCTTCCTATGCCCCGACCGAACCGGTCCAAAGGCCAGAGCCTTGGAGTGAGCCTGCGGTCTCCTATCCGCTTGGGGCAAGTCTGCCCAAGCAGGTGGTGGTGCAGATACCCAAGAAGAAGGTGACAAAGCGACAGGAGATTGTCCCTGTCACTACGAGCCAGGGCACGCCACCCAAAGCGTCAAAGTCCGAGCTGCTGGTGACCAAGGATGATCTGACCTCGGGGACTGCCCGCCTGAAGCGGGCGCTGGCGAAGCGGGTCGGTGGCACGTCACCCTCCCAAGCACGGCTGATCTGAGGGCACACCCATGACCACGCGCAAGCAACTCACCCTACATCTCGATGACATCACTGCCCGCGCACTTGATCACGAGGCCAAGCTGCGCGGCCTCACGCTCTCACGCGCCGCCAATGATGCCCTCAAGCGCGTCCTCATCCATGATCGCGCTGACGCCATCGCCGATACGATCAAGGCCCGCCTCGATCGGTTGGATCAGCGCGATCTGGCGCGGGGGCGGGACATGGCCATCTTACGCGAAACCCTCCTCGCGTTTGTCCGTGTCTGGTTTACCTATGCAGGACCTCTTGAGCGCGAGGATAACGATGATCAGGCTGAAGCTCTGTTTGATGCGTTTCTCGATGAGGTCGCGCCTGGGGTGCGGGGGTGAGACGGAGGAGATTTGTGCCTTTGGGTCTGCTTTGCGCCAAGGGTTGCCATTTGGGGTAAGTTGGCGCTTGTTCGAAAGCAGACATACCCAAAGGAAGGATCGCAGCACGTAAGGCGCAATCTGGCAGGACAGCGCCGCTTCATGGGCAGTGAATTTGGGTATGGTTCATTTCACTTAGACAGCCTTTGCTGCAGGCTGTGCCCACGCAAAGGCTTAAGTCGAGTTTGAGCGCAAAAGATGGGGCGTCAAGGCAAGCGAAGTGCGGCCTAAAGTCGTTCTTAGTTACCTGGTGGAATAGTTGCACAGCTTCAAGTTTCGCTTGACCGTGGAGCATTCCATGGTTGGAATGCTCCTTATGGGGCGAAGCGCATAGTTGTGAAAATTTGGCCTGCTACGGGATTCGGTAAGTTGGACGTTCGTGGATTGACAGGTGGGTTCGTGGTAGGTGCGGTCGGATTTCTGGCCGCAACCTTCTTTAGTTCAATTGCTTTAGTGCCGGTGCATTTAGCTATCCCAGCGTTAGCCTCTTTTGTTGGGTTGCTAGTCGTAGGACCTGCTGCCGAAGAGTTGCTCCGCGTGACAATCCTGAAAAAGCATCAAGATTTGGGACTCACACCAATGACATTATTGTCGTTTGCCCTAGGATGGTTCCTGGCTGAACTAGGCATCAAGTTGTTGGGTGGGGTGGATTTCAGAGTTTCTAGATTCTGTGGATTCGACTATGTTGGATCTTTGCAACCTTTAGTTCTACATGCCATGTACACTTATCTTTCATGGGTGATCCTAAAGCGATCAAAGAATGTCCTATTAGCTATCGGTGCAACGCTTTCGGTTCATATCATGTACAACATTTCAGTGTTGGTGTCAGACATATTGGGAATGACATTTATCGAGATAGACGATCTATTTACGATGCTGGCGTTTGCTGTATGTCTTTTCTTCGCTAGCAGATTACGCAAAATCAATCCTAACGTATCAGGAGTAGCCGTTGATTAGTTTTAGTTTTGCTTATTTTGGCTGAGACTTCGTTGCTACTGCTTCCCTGAGCTGATTATCGCGACCTCAATCGAGTTCAAAGAACTGGTTTATCGGATCCGAGCGGCCCTTACCGACCTCGGTATTCAAGCTTATAGCAAGGACTGGCCGCTCCAGCTCGGCTTGCCGCTAAAGGCCGATGTCATCACCGACAAACGCACATTCAGGAGCTTGCTGCTTGATCCACTCCTCGCAGCACGAGCACGTGCGGATGCAGGGTGAGTGAGGGGTTTAGGTGGCCGGTCATTAGTCTGCTTTCTTTGAAATGCGAGTCTAAAGCGGACAATCTCCTTTCGGCCAACTATTGCCAATCTTTGCTAGGATGAATCAGCCGTAACTGTGCTGAGACAGGATCGCATTTTCCGTGCGTGATCGAACCAGAAAAACCTGCCAAGCCGACTACTGGCACTATGGTTGACCAATTCACTTCGCAATAAACCGACAAGGGTCATCGTAAGTCACACTTTGAATGCGCGGGATATGCTGGACTTGCAGATTTATCTGCAGTTCCCGTCACCCACCAAAGCCCGCAAACCTTGGTAGCAAATTGGTAGCAAACCAAAAATAGGTATATAATTCGACCTATTTCGAAGCTTGATCCCGGCTGTAGATAATTGATTTTTAAAGAAAAACTGGTGCCGCAAACAGGATTCGAACCTGCGACCCCATCATTACGAATGATGTGCTCTACCGACTGAGCTATTGCGGCACGTTTTCGATGTGGGCGGGACCCACGTCTTGCTTTGCCCGGCGGGGCAAAAGATGGGGCCTGATACAACGACGCAGGGGTTTGAGCAACTGTTCGTGAACACGCTCTTGCATGCAGGGTTTGCGCTCCCAATCTAAGGGTTATGGCTTGGAAGTGAACCTGGCCACCAAGGAGAGACGACGGATGTTTGACGCAAATAAGATTTTTGCTGCGCTGCAAAGCGAATTGCCCAAGGCAATCTCTGCCATCAAGACCGAGGGGCAGGCCGGGGTGGATCGCGTTAAGGCAGATGCGGACTCGAAGAATATCGCTCTAGGTGCCGGTGCAGCCGGCGTCCTGGGTGGCCTCCTCTTGTCTGGCGTTGCAGGAAAGTTTGGACGCCAAGCGGCTACGCTCGGCGGTCTCGCAGCTTTGGGCACGTTGGCCTATAATGCCTATCAAAAGCATCAGGGCCAAGCGGGTTCGGAAACGGCACCCAATGGCGTGTTCTTGCCAAGTTCTGCGCAAGATCAAGAAGCCGTCGGTAAAGCGACCATTCGCGCCATGATTTCGGCTATGAAGGCCGATGGTCAGATTGAAGCGACGGAAAAGGCGAAATTGTTCGACCATCTGGCCAAGATCGACTTGTCAGATACCGAGAAGGCTTTCTTGTTCGATGAATTGGCCAAGCCTCTCGATATTCAGCAAGTGGTGGCGGGTGCGACCTCGCCAGAATTGGCGTTGGAAATTTATGCTGCCTCACTGGTGGCAATCAATACCAATGGTCCAGCCGAAAAGGCCTATTTGGCTGATCTGGCGGCACGCTTGAAGCTGGATACGGCACTGGTCGCCAAATTGCATGATGAAGCTTTGTTGCCAGCTTAAAGCGCATCAAACGGTAAGAATGGGTCGGCCCAGCTTGCGCTGTGGCCGACTTTTTTTATGCGGCTTCTGAGTTAGAGTTATGGCTTGTGAAGGCGTGGATGGCTGCTGCCGATCGCGCAGCGCGAAGGCCGTCGCGTATGTCTTGACGGCGCAATAGACGCGAAATCCGTGCCAGCGCCTTTAGATGATCCGCCCCCGCTTCTTCAGGAGATAGCAAGAGGACGACAATGTCGGCCGGCCGGCCATCGGGCGCTTCAAAGTTAATCGGTGGGTCCAGTAAAGCCAGGACAGCCGCCGGAGCTTTCAGACCCTTTAGTCGTGCGTGGGGAATGGCGACGCCTTCGCCAACACCGGTGCTGCCTAAACGCTCCCGCTCCAGAGTTGATTCAAGCGTTGCCGACAGGTCCACACCATAGGCAGTCACAGCTGCTTCTGCCATGGCCAAAAGTACTTCATTTTTCGTTTGCGCTTTGATCCGGAAAACGATGGCGTCAGCGCGGATAAGGTCTGCTAGATCAGGCATAAGGTCTTTTCTCGAGTCGGCCTATGCCCCCGCACGGACCGACTGGTTTGAAAAATACTGCGTCGCAATCAGCCCGATACACTAGGGGCCGGATCAATCCAACCAATATTCCCATCTGCGCGTCTATACACAATGTTGAGCTCGCCAGATCTGGGATTTCTAAACATCAGAAATGGTGCCTCACCCAATTCTAACTGCATTACTGCAGTGGCCACAGGCATCGTTCGAATTACCGTTTTTGTCTCTGCGATCACGGCGGGGCCGGCTGGCACGCTAGAATCTTGCCCGTCATCCGCCTCATCCACATCATCGGATTCGATAACATTATAGGTGGCTTCTTCGCGCGGTAGAGGCGCATGGTGCTTGGCGTGATGGTCCTTTAAGCGGCGCTTATAGCGACGGACACGCTTTTCAATTTTCTCTAAGGCAGCAGCAAAAGCAGCGTGAGGCTCAGAAGCCTCGCCATTGGCTTCTAGGGTAATCCCGGAATCTAGATGGACGATGGTTTCCACATGATAGAGGTGGCGTTGCTTGTCTAAGGTTACGATCGCTTCGCCGTCGCGCGACACATATCGGCCGACCCCGATCTCAAGATCTTCTTGGATTTTGCCCCGTAAAGCCTCCCCGACATCGATATTGCGGCCGGTGACTCTGACTGTGAGATTGCCCATCTTGGGTGCCTCCATGTACCTGGGTGCGGTGTGTATCCACCGTCACATCACTGTTGCATTGGAACAGCGCTTTGGGAAGATAAATTTGCGCTGAAGTGCGGCTACATCAAGGCAGACTGGTGGTTTACGCTATCATAAATGTTATATTTATCAAATTATTAAAACAACAAATCAACTTAACCGTTCGGCGAACAAGCGGGCCGATCAGCCAACCCGGCTCATGGTCCTACGGCGCTGTACCGATGAAGGAATTCGCAGGGCTTCACGGTATTTTGCCACGGTCCGCCGGGCGATATCCACACCTGTCTCACGCAGAATCTCGACGATACGATCATCCGATAGCGGCGTTTCCTGCATTTCCCCGTCAATCAGGCTCTTAATCCGATGACGGACGGCTTCAGCGGAGTGGGATTCCCCGCCATCGGAAGCATGAATAGCGGTGGTGAAGAAATATTTGAGCTCAAATACGCCACGCGGGGTCGAAATAAACTTATTGCTGGTGACGCGCGAGACCGTGGACTCATGCATCTCAATTGCGCGCGCAACATCCTTCAAAATCAGTGGACGCAAATGTGCGACGCCATAGGTCAAGAAGCCGTCTTGTTGGCGGACGATTTCCTTCGCCACTTTCAAAATCGTGCGGGCGCGCTGATCGAGGCTTTTGACCAGCCAATTCGCGTCAGCTTGGGCTTCGGCCAGATAGGAGCGCTCATCCTGAGAGCGAGCTTGGCGTGACACGCTCTCCGCATAGGCAATATTGACCAGCACCCGTGGCAATGTGTCGGAGTTTAGCTCAATCAGCCAGGTACCCATCGGCCCTTCCCGGACAAAAACGTCGGGAATGATGGCGCTCGAATCTGCGCTGCCAAATGTCGCGCCGGGCTTGGGCGTTAAGGCCCGGATCTCAGCAATCATATCGGCCAGATCAGCCCCATCGACGCCGCAAATGTCATACAGGCTCTTCAAGTCGTGGCGCGCCAAGAGTGGTAGATTGGCGAGGAGGGCCTCCATCGCCGGGTCATATCGGTCACGCTCTTTGAGTTGTGCGGCGAGGCATTCTTCCACACTGCGTGCACACACCCCGGTAGGATCAAAGGTCTGCAAGGTTTGAACCACAAGCTCCAACGCATCATGGCCGATCCCCAAGCGCTCAGCCACTTCGCTCATGTCGGCGCGCAAATAACCAGCGTCATCGACGTGATCAATCAAATAGCTCGCAACCATGCGATCGACGGGTGAGGAGAAAGCCAATACGGCTTGGCTCTCTAAATGATCGCGCAGCGACACCGTTTGTGTGAGACGACTTTCAAAGTCTTCTAAATCTTCAAAGCCACCCCGGCCATCGCCCGCTTTGCTCCAGTCCACACTCGAGCCAATCGCTTCGCTGGCCGGCATGTCGGCATCGCTGTGGACATCCTCATAACTGGCATCAAGGGCGGCCTCAGCATGGGGGTCTGGTCCCTCGCCATTGGCGCATAATTCTTGTGGACCATCAGAAGCCGCTACCGCTTCGCGGGGGTCGAGTTCGGGCGTATCTTGGATGCCGTAATCTTCAGCATCATCCATGCGCTCTAGAACCGGATTGCGCTCTAATTCTTGCTCAACATAGGCAGCCAATTCAACCGTGGACATTTGCAACAGCTTGATCGCTTGCTGCAATTGGGGCGTCATAACAAGGCCTTGGCCTTGTCGAAGCTCCATGCGCGGTGCGATAGCCATTCTACTCGTCCCCGTTAAGCCCTAAAGTCCGCTCCAAGATAAACACGGCGGACGTCGGGCTGGTGTAACACTTCGTCTGGCGAACCCTCAAACAGGACCTCGCCATCGAATATGATAGTCGCACGATCAATAATATTCAGTGTATCTCTGACATTATGATCAGTGATCAGCACACCAATGCCGCGTTGCTTCAAAAATCCAATCAAATCACGGATATCTGCGATAGCGAGTGGGTCAATCCCAGCAAAAGGCTCGTCTAACAGGATAAAAGATGGGTCAGTTGCGAGCGCGCGCGCGATTTCAAGGCGTCGCCTCTCCCCGCCAGAGAGCGACGTTGCCCGCTGTTTGCGGAGGCGATCGATTCGCAATTCGGTTAGAATCTCTGTCGCACGAAATTCGCGGGTGGGAGCATCGGGCTCTATTGTTTCCAGAACCGCCAGAACATTGTCTTCCACACTCATCCCGCGAAAGATCGAAGGTTCTTGTGGCAGATAACCTAAGCCCAGACGTGCCCGAACATACATCGGCAAAAGTGTCACATCCTGACCATCAATCGAAATATCACCAAAGTCGGGCTGAATTAGGCCCATGACCATGTAAAAGCATGTTGTTTTGCCAGCACCATTGGGTCCCAAAAGGCCCAGAATTTCGCCGCGCTTAAGGCTGAGCGAAACACCATTGACAACTTGGCGACCCTTGTAAGCCTTACCAAGGTCGCGTGCGATCAAGCCCATTTCATCAGGCGATCTAGCGCTGGCAGCAATATGGTGTGGGCGCACGGTCGAAAATCCTTCTAACGTCTGGCACGATCGGATTGCGAACTCATTTGGAGGCTGGGCCGCCCTTGGTCGCTTGGCCATTGGTTGGAAAAATCACTGCCCGCACGCGACCGTCCATGCCACGCATGGTCGAGGCTCGTGTCTTGGTGTTCAAAGTCAACATCGAGCCTTTCAGAACACTTTGGCCCTGAACAGCGACAACATTGCCGAAAAACTGAACCGTATTGGCTGGCGCATCAAAAATAGCCCGATCACCCCGGATTCTTTCAGTTGGGGTGACATAGAAGGTCTCCCCCTCTGTATAGACTTTGTCGATGTTGCCGTCGGACCCATTGGTTCCGCGCAGATAGGTCACGCGGATACGCGGCGCACGGATTACTGCACCATCTTGCGCTACGGATGCATTGCCCACCAAGGTGCTAACACCGGCAGCTGGATCATATACCAAATCATTGGCCGACACTTCTATCGGGCCGCTGCTGCTATTTGATTGCGCCAAAGCTGCGCCACCCATAAGGCCAAGGCTGAGGAGGATCGCAAAGCTGGGTACAGCAAGGTTCTTAAACTGGGTCATATCAAGTCCATTGATAGAGATTCGACACTTCTAGCCACCAGGCGCACGAGCCCAGTGTTAAAATTGTCAGTTGAGTCGAGCGATCACATTGCCCGTCAGGCGCAATCGCCGGCTTTCCGTATTGTACTCATAGCGGTCAGCAGCCCCCGTGCCTAGCTCTGATCGAATTTGGATTGCGCCAGTACCTATCAAGTTTCGGGTTTCCTTGTCGAAATAGGCACGGTCTGACGTTGCCTCGCCGTTCTTGAAAGTTACGCGTGCATTGCCCATCAAGGCTACCGCCCCCTTGGCTTCATCCCACTGCAGCGACTGTGCCGTGGCGGTTTCGCCGCTGGGCAATACGATCTGGGTCCCGCCTTCTACCGTTAGAACGGAAGGATCGGACGACCACATGGCCGAAATGCCGGTCGCTCGTTCGCCCGTCTTGCGCGAAAAAACGACATTGCCTTTCAACGACAGCGTCTGGACATCTTGCGACCAAATGCCCTCATCTGCGGTTGCTACGCTGCCATCTGCGGTTTCCAATTTTGGCTTTTCAAGCCGAACTGCCCCTGCAGAATCTGAAATACTGCGCGTTGCTTTCAAGCCCGTGACCTTTAGACGCTTGCCTTCGCGTGTATTGCCTACGAATTCTGGTGCATCCATCACAAATTGGTCGCCTTGAACCAGTTTGCTGGTATCAATCGCGGCCCCTTGCACCCCCCGCAATATCACACTGCCGACCAAGAGCAGGGTTGAAAGAGCCGCCCCAGCCAAGAACACCACGCGCGTGATCTTTACCCGGATGGTGCGGACGCGCGCATCATTCGGCGTCATACGCCGCCTAGCGGAATGGATGGTGTCGAGCATTGTCATGCGTGGGAAAAGATGTCTGACTCAGACCAGCCCATCAAGTCCAAATCGGCACGGACCGGCAGGAAGTCAAAGCAGGCTTGCGCTGTTTCCATCCTTCCCTCGCGCTTGAGCATCTCAACCAAACGGGTCTTGGCGGCATGTAGATAGAGCACGTCAGAGGCTGCATAAGCCAGCTGCGCCTCGCTCAATTGCGCCGCGCCCCAGTCAGAGCTTTGCTGTTGCTTGTTGAGTTCAACGCCAACAAGCTCTTTCACCAAGTCCTTTAAGCCATGGCGGTCGGTATAGGTGCGCACCAATTTAGAAGCGATTTTTGTACAGAAGACCGGGCCGACCTCTATGCCTAAATACTGCTTGCACATCGCCACATCAAAGCGGGCGAAATGAAACAGCTTCTCCACCTTTGGATTGGCCAGCAGGGCCTTAAGATTTGGGCAATCATAAGCCGGCCGGTTCAGGCGGACGATATGTGCATTGCCATCGCCAGCGCTCAGTTGCACCACACACAAGGCGTCACGCACTAAGGACAGACCCAAGGTCTCCGTATCCACAGCCACAACGGGCCCTAAATCCAAGCCATCAGGTAAATCGCCCTCGTAAGAATGAATCGTCACGTCTAAAGCCTCATCTGGTCATAAAGTCTGGGTCTTAGCGCGCCCAAGATAGGGCTACGTCAAGCTTCGTTCTCTTCTCTAAGCCGTTTTGCGCTGCACCGCAAAAGATGTTGAATGTTGATTACAGGGCCGGATTAGTATGCCTCTTTTAGAACGACGCGAGTTCGAGCATAGAGGCAGCGCCATGCTACGCTTGTGGCAAACCGCAATTGGCGGGATGGATGTGGGTTGAGACTTAATGAGTAGCGAACGCGATACAGACTCCGACTGGAACCAACTTGGTGAGGTCGACCCCTTCTGGGCTGTGATTACGGATGAACGCTTTCGCGCGGAAAAAATGGATAAGACCACCCGAGAAGCTTTTTATGAAAGCGGCTTTGGTAATATCGACCAGTTCCACTTTGCCCTAAAACACTATTTTTCTGCACCTGATCACTTTGACGCCTGTTTGGACTTTGGTGCCGGTGTCGGGCGATTATTGGTGCCGATGGCTAAGCGCGCAAACACTGCTGTGGGCGTGGATATTGCAGGGTCTATGCGAGCAGTTTGTCAGGTGCGCTTAGATGAATTGGGTCTTTCCCAAGTGAAACTTGTTGCAACGCCCAAGGAAGCTGCCGAATTTGGCCCGTTTGACTGGGTAAACTCCTTCATCGTGCTCCAGCATATTCCACCTGCCCGAGGCTTGGCGTTGATCGCGGACTTGATTGCGACAGTCAGACCGGGAGGCTTCCTTTCCCTGCACGTGACGACATTTCGAGATGCGCATCTCATGTCCCAAGATACTGCGGGCTCGGTGAGAAAACTGTTACGCCAAGTTCGGGCGAGCATAGTGTCAGCCCCACAGATCGGGCAAATCAGTATGTTTGACTATGATTTGGGCGAAGTCCTCGCCCTCCTAACCCGCGCCGGTTGCCCGCGCTTTGTCTTGGAACACACCGATCACGGTGGCCATCATGGCTTTATGGTCTATGCGCAGAAAGTGGCGGGGTAGCGGCGCTTGTTGTGCTCTTGTGCAGGGGCAAGCAAGCATTTGGAAGATCAGCAATAAAGGTGATTTCCAGTCTGCGTGTGTTGGGTGTGGAAACTTGGTTCAGAATGCGCCATAGTTTGAGTGCAACACCTCTTTTAATGAGTTGGAACACAAGCATGCTGACACAAGGTGACGACTATCCAATTCATCAAACCGCTGAACCGATTGCCTATTCGGGCACGGATCGCAATTTTTATGATCGGTATTTCTTCAACGGATACCAAGCAGATGGTAGCGGCTTTTTCGCTGTGGCTTTTGGTGTTTACCCGCATCTAAATGTCGCCGATGCGCATTTCTCGGTTGTTCGCGGCGGTGTCCAACACTGCCTGCATGCGTCGCGGCTTCTCGCGATGGAACGGATGGATCTTTCGGTTGGACCCATCAAAATTGAGATTATCGAGCCGCTCAACATTCTGCGTATTGTGGTGCGTGAACATGAGGGATTTAGCGCTGATCTGACCTTTACCGGGCGCGCATTTCCGGTCGAAGAACCGCGCTTTACCCGCCGCATTGGGCCGCGCACCTTTATGGATTACACCAGAATGACCCAAAACGGACATTGGGCAGGCTGGATCGAGATTGATGGTGTGCGGGAAGATGTGGGCGGCAGTGTCGGCACGCGCGACCGCTCTTGGGGCGTTCGACCCATTGGTGCCAGTGACCCCCAACCGACCGTACCCCAGCAGCTACCGCAATTTTTCTGGCTTTGGAGCCCGGTGAACTTTGCCGATGCCAGCCTGTTCTTCCACATCAATGCTGATGGCGCCGGAAAGCCTTGGAATAGCCGCGCGGTGTGGTGCCCGGACAAGGCAGGTCCCGATGACAGGATTGAGACAGAGCATGCGTCCATGTCCCTGACGCTGATGCCTGGCAGGCGCCACGCCAGCTCGGCAAGTTTGATCCTAGAGGCTGATGGGCAACCTGCACGCCATGCTGTTTTCCAGCCAATCACCACCTTCCTGATGCGGGGCCTTGGCTATGGACACCCGACTTGGGGGCATGGCGGCTGGAAGGGCGAACTGGTGATTGAACGAGAGGATATTGACCTTTCCGACATCGTGCCGGGCCGCCCAGACCATCTCCACATCCAAGCGGTCTGCAAAGTGACTGTGTCAGGTGATGGTCAGACCGAAGTGGGCACTGGCATCCTCGAACAATTCATCATTGGCGCCTACGCACCCTTAGGACTGACTAGCCTTGCCGCAGATTGATCTTATCCCCACGCCGACAGACATTAATGCCGACTGGTTGGCACAGCATTTGGGGCGGTCGGTATCAGGCGTTACAGCCAAGCCGGTCGGGACCGGGCAGGTTGGCGCGACCTACCGCTTCTTGTTGGCAGACACCGACCCGGACGCGCGCGGCCAAGCTTCGCTGCCCGGTTCGCTTATTGGCAAGTTCATGTCGGAGGATCCGGTCAGCCGGGCCACGGGCATTGCGCAATTGAGCTATGTCCGAGAGGTGAAATTCTACCAGACCTACGGCAATACCAAGCCCCTGCCGATACCCTTGGCTAGGTACGCCGCCATTGATGAAGCCAGCCACGAATTTGCGTTGATCATGGACGACTTTCCGGGCCATAGGCCGGGAAACCAACTTCTGCCCGCGACTCTGGAAGAGGCAAAGCTCGCGATGGTCGCCGCGGCCAGTATCCATGCGGCTTGGTGGGGCGATGCTGGGCTCGACACCCATATTTGGCTAAATGGCTCGCACGCCGCTTCTGGGATGAATGTCGACGCCTTGTTTGAGATGCTGTGGCCTGCCTTTTGCGCACGCTATGGCGATCAGATCAACGATCAGATCCGCGCGACGGGCCAGGCTTATTTGGGTCGGATTAATGCGTGGATTTCACAGCGAGCGGGCCCGCGTTGCCTCACCCATGGTGACTTTCGCCCCGATAATATGCTGTTTCACGAAGGCGATGCCGCCCACCCAATTGTCATCGTCGATTGGCAAACGGCCGGGGTGGGCAATGGTGCTACCGATATTGCCTATTATCTGGGGACAGCCCTGACGCCAGAGAGGCGCCGCACGCATGAGCGCGCTTTGGTCCATCTGTGGATCGACCAACTCGTAAAAGCCGGCGTGCCCGAAGCCGATACCCAAAGCTTATGGGACACCTATCGCCGCGACGCCTTAGCAGGCTTCCTGATGGGCGTCCTCGCCTCCATGATCGTCGCACAAACGCCGCGCGGCGACGCCATGTTCCTAGCCATGTGTGCCCGTGCCGCCGCGATGGTTGAGGATCACGGCTCAGTTGGGTTGATTTAGGGGAAGCTTCGTCAAATTAGCGCGTTGGGTTGGCGGGCGGCAACGCGCAAATAAAAGTGGTGCCAGAAGAGGACTCGAATAAGTACTCTAGTAATTTGTATTTATTACATTTAAATTATGAAAATCTGTTGTTTGCCAACAAATATACCAACATTTTGCAGCGTGTGCTGCATTTCAGCGGTTTTGAAGCCCTACCCGCCAACATGCTTGGCAATGATGTCGTGCACCTGTTCGGGCGCAAAGGCTACACTCCAGACCCATTGACCGAAGCCACCAGATGAATTGATCGCCCGGACCCATTCGTCCAGCGCCTCACGTTTGGCGCGATTCTGTGGGCTGTCTTCGCCCTTGATTTCCAGAACCAGTGTCTTCCCATTTGCCAGCCTGACGATGAAGTCGGGAATATAGCGGCGGCGTGATCCTAGCCACAAGTACTGAATCTGGAAGTTTAGATGGTCGTTCTTAGCATAGGCGATTACTTCGTCCCGGCTTTCGAACAAATTGGCGGCATAGAGCTCCCAAGACGAATCACCGACCACATGGCTGATATGAGACTTGGTGGCCGGAACACAAGGTTTCGTGGTGTACCATGCGCGCATCTGCGACGTGCTGCCAATAGGGTTCTCTTCGTCGAAGATCGGTGTGAGCGCCGTCGTGTTCTGCTCAGTAACAAACCGAAAGACGTGACGGACGATCAGGTCTATGTTGAGCGCGATCAGGATACGACGACGACCTGGGTCGCGGTGGAACAGTGACGGGATATTGATCTTATCCGACAGTAGAAATACTTCTACCAGCCGGATCAACTGAAGGACTAGGTACTCGCTGCTTCCTGCGAATCCCGACTTCAGTTCTTGGAAAGCCTTGCGCGCCGCCATGAATGTCAGCCGCTGAAGTCGAAATTCCTCAGGCAAGCGTGACAAGTCAATTATGGTCACTTTGCTCATATCCGCAGCGCCGCCAAGGGCTGGAGCAATTTCAGCCGTGATCACGGTTGCCGCAGGATCGAGTGTCAGGACTTCGACCTTCTCCCAGTCCACCGCCAATTCCGGCTTCACAACCGTTTCGATGCGCAGAACGTTCGGCCATCTCAGCTCCAAAGACGCCCGCTCGGGCACGAGATCAATTTGTACGCTTGGCTTCGGTGGTGGTGGCGCCTCACCGCCTTCGCCCGGATCATAGATGGACAGCGGCACACCGAACACATTCACATACTCGGGCAGAAAAAGGCCGTCCTCGTCTTTCTCGTATGACACACGCCGAAGGCCTCTCCCGATCACTTGCTCGCAAAGCAATTGCGATGTGAAAGCACGCAAGCCCATGATGTGCGTGACGTTCTTTGCATCCCATCCTTCCGAAAGCATCGCCACTGAAATCACATTCTGAAGGTTCTGACCTGCACCGCCCCGCTTGCCGACATTGTCGATGATTTCCCGAAGCAACTCCTCCTTTTTCAAATCCTTCAAGCGATCTTTTCGCGTTTCGGGAATGGCTGCCTCGTCGATTACTTGCTTGAGACGGTCCTCGTATCCCTTGTCCGCCGTTGCAGATTCACCAATCTCTGCCTTCTCCATCACGCGGGAATCGACGCGCAGCGTCTTGCTTGGCGCCTGCAATTCAGGCCAGTGGCAGTCCCCTTGGTTGAAATAGTTTTCAATCCGGGCAGCTGTCTCAGTGCGATTGCAAACTGTTAGCATGACTGGTGGCGAATGGTGTCCTTCTTCTTTCCAGCGCCGCGCCGCTTCGCGCCAATCGGCTCCAAGGATAGCGAAGGCATCCTTCACCAGCTTTGGAAGGGCTTCGTGCGGTTCTGCTTTACGATTCAAGTCGTCTTTCACAGACTCATCCCGGTAGATGTGGTAGAGCTTTGAACGCATCGTGCGCGCATCGGGAAGGGCGTCGTCTCTCACTACGACGCGCGGCGTCTTGACCAGTCCCGCTTCAATCGCGTCGTTCAAGCCGAAATCCGAAACGATCCATGGATATAGGGCAGTGTCGGTGCTGGCCTTTCCAGTTGGCGCAAACGGTGTGGCAGACAAGTCAAAGCAGCGCTGAATTCGGCGTGTTTTATGCAACCGGTCCAGCCCTTCAATCCAGCGTGTCGCCTCATCCAGATCAATCCCAGCTTCTTCAGCCTGCTTCTTGCTGATCTTCAGTTCGGCTGGCTTGCGATAGGCGTGATGCGCCTCGTCGTTGATGACAACGATATCCTTGAAGGCCGCCAGCTTACCTAACACTCGGCGTGTGAAGGCTTCATCTGATTCTGCCCCTTTTTTGACCACCGAACGCTTGGGCGGGTTTGCAGGCATAAGGGTGTGCCAGTTCTCGATGCGGATTTCGGCCTGATTCAGCTTCTGGCGCATGGCCTCGGATGGGCACAGGTTGAATTCGTCGAAATAGCTGCCAGCGCTCGGGATCAGGACTTGAAGGCGACCCTTCACAGTCAGGCCGGGTGCTACGATAAAGATCACCCGGCTGAAGTCCTTTGTCCGCTTGGGATAGGTCAGCGCATTCAGGACTTGCCAAGTGATGATCATGGCCATCACCGTGGTCTTGCCTGCCCCGGTGGCCATCTTGTTGCAAATACGCTCCCACGGCCCGCCATCGCCAGGTAAATAGATGCCTTGTCGGAATTCCTCTGCCGCCTCCACCCACCAGATTAGGGTCTCGATAGCCTCCAGCTGACAAAAGTAGAATGGATAGTCCCGTGCCGTTTCGTCGTGCCAGTGCTCCAAAAGGCGGCGCGTCACGATGGTCACGCCCGGAAAGCCAGCCTCTCGCCATTGATCCACCCTTTGGCGGATCGTTTCCACTAAGGCGAGCGGTTCCACCCGCCTTGTGTTGTTTCGTGGGTCGAACACCTCATAGCTAGCAGGTCTGCGCCCTTGCACGATCTCGAAAACGTCGTCGCGGCGGCGCGCCCAGTGCTGGTGCGGAAGCACGAAAGGGGTGTTGATTATCAGTGACTTTGGCTTTTTCACCGTGATCACTCCAGATTCATGATCTTGAGTGACTCGATGCCGCGGTCATCGACGATCTTGACTGCTACCCGCCGATGATCTCCTGCTTCGAATGGCAGAGACACTGTGCCGTGGAACCGCTCCAGAAGGTCGTCATCCAGCTCAGCACGGATTGTTTTCTTCAAGCGGTTCCAGCCGTCTTTGGCTCCTGCCATTGGAAAGAAAACCTGAAGCGGCATCAGGCTGCGCCCATCATAGTCGGTGTCCAGCGACCACATGGCAATCTTGTTCTTGCCGCCTGAAGTCAGCTCACCAGACGCCGGATCGAAGTAGTCAAAGCCGTGGACTTCCACTTGCCACATATCCCCTTCGTGACGAAGTTCGATCTCTGGCTGGCCCATCAGCCAAAAGGACTGGTTGGAGGATCGTGCCTTCTTCAGATCGTTGGTCAGCAGGTCAGTGTTCATTTGCGCCTTCAAAAGGGTCACGCCCGGCCAGCTGGTTTCGTCGATATCCTTTGCCGCTTCGGGATCGAAAGTGAACGCACAAAAGACAATGAATTTCGGTGCCGGTCGCAAGGTTTCCGCCTGGCTAAGCGCCATCGCCACCTGTCGCTGCTCCAGCGCTGCATGCTCTGGCCCAAAGCTGACCACTGCCCGCTCGCCACTTTCCAGATTGCCAGAGGCATGCAGGTGGCGCAAGCCGGGGATTGCCTCCAGATCAGTGAATCGCAACACTGCGCCACCCTTGGCGCGGATGCCGGTGCGGATCAGCTCATCCCGCCATTGGTTCTGGCGAGACGTTTCGCCTGAACGAGCAATTGTGGCGTCTGCTTGCTCTGGCACCGCACCATCGTCCAGCGAAACCACTGCGGGTGCGGGCACGGCCTCCACGGAGAATGGTCCGGTGATGCGCAAGCGGGTCTTGTCCACTTCGGGCTTGTCGTAGAGCGTTTCTGGTTCGGCATTTGCCCGAATGCTTGCGTCCATTGCAGCCTGCATGGCCTGCCGGGCGGCATGGAAAGTCTCTAACGCCGCAGCGGCCTCTGGGGGCCAGATTTCAGGCAGGTCAAACGGGATCTCCCACTCTTCGAGGCGCTCTCCTGCGTCGAAAAAGACAGGCTTGCCTTTGCGATAGCCTTGCGCAGGCCGAAAGGGAGGCGCGGCAGACAGCGCGTTGTTCAGCGCCTCTAGCGCTGATAGGGTAGCGGGGTGCTTGGCGTCGTAAATCGTGTCGATGTCAGGGTTATTGGCGATCGATTTCAGCGTGACGTGCGGCACGGTCTGATAGACGAAACCGCCCTTCAGCCCCTCGTGCGGATAGGCTAGGCGGAAATAATCAAAGCTGGCAGTCATCAGACGTTGCTTAGCCAGCGTGATCGCCACTCTGGATGTGTCGCAGGTGATCCAGCGGCGGCCCCATTTCTCGGCCACGAAGGCGGTGGTGCCCGACCCGCATGTCGGGTCGAGCACCAGGTCGCCTGGGTCGGTGGCCATCAGGAGGCAGCGTTCGATAAACTTATCGGCGGTTTCGACAACATATGCGCGTTCTGCTGCCGCCGGTTGATCGGTCCAAGAGTTTTCCAGCTTCACAACTGGGAAGTCACTAAAGAACTGTTTCATGTAAGGGCTAGCGCCTAGAAGTAATAATCTGCCCGACTTGTCAGCGCGCGCCATACCCTCTTTTGTTGTTACCCAGCTCTTTCCTCCGAAAGGTTTGCATGTCGACCCCTGAAGAACGAAGTCATAAGTGCAGCTTGGGGTAAACCCTGACGAAGTCAGTTTTGATCGACGAAAAACCGACGACCAATCCGACAACTCTTTGAACCGATCCTCGCCAACTTTCTCAAAGTGATATCCATGAGAAACAAACCTCCATTCTTTGTCATCACTGATATCTCTTGTCCCAAAAATGTTATTGAATTTCATATTTGAAGGATTTTTTGAGTACCAGATCAGATAGTCGTAAACCTTCGCGATCCCCTTTTGGCCGAGTGGGCTGGTTGCTTTAAAATTAATCTGTGCAAAGAAACTTGAGGGTCCAAATACTTCATCCATTAGTTCACGCACATGATGCACGTTCTCGTCAGATATCTGGACGATTATGCTGCCACTATCGTGCAGCAATTCCTTGGCCAACTGCAACCGGTCGCGCAAATAGGTCAGGTATGAATGGACGCCCAGTTCCCAAGTATCCCGGAACGCCTTGATCATCTCAGGTTCTTGGGTCAGATCGGCGTCCGCACCGTCTTTCACGTCACGCTTGTTCGTGAAGGGCTGGAAGTTCGACCCGTATTTTATGCCGTAGGGCGGGTCGAAGTAGATCATCTGGACCTTGCCAGCCATCGACTCCTTCTGAAGCAGCGAGTTCATGACCAGCAGGCTGTCGCCTGCAATCAGCCGGTTCGACCAGCCCTTCTCGTGGCGATAGAAATCAATCGCTTGTCGAAGGGGCAGGTTCTCGAATGGCGCGGCGAACAGGTCTGGTTGCCGCCAGACTTCTCCCGCTGTCCCCGCTTCGCCTTTCAGCCGCTTCCGAGCGCTGGCCAGAATGGTGGCGGGGTCGATTCGTTCATGAACGTGGAGTGATACTGTATCGACGTCGAAGCTGGTGCGTTCTGCCTTCCCTGCCCAGTTAAGGTAGGGTCTTTGAAGCTCTTTCAGTTCCTTTAGGGCGTCTTGCATCGTTTGCAGATCGCCCGAAGCCAACGCGTCATCGATCAGGTCCTCGATTGCCGACCGCTGGCTGTCGAACATCAAAGCCGGATCAAGGTGTGCATCAAAGCGCCATGTCGTTTTCGGCTGCTCGGGATCGTTGTCCGGATGCACCATGCCGACTTCGGGATTGTTCACACGGGTTTCGGTGTGTCGGTAGCTCACCACCTGCACAGGGTCATTCGGTTTGCGGGTCTTGGTGCCCTTGCGGGGTTTCTTAGCCTTCTCTTTGCGCTTCAGCGGTTGGTCAGTGTCTTGTGCTTCCAGCGCGAAGTCTACGTCTTCCTCGTCGCTGTCGTCGTCTTCGTCAACGTCCTCACTGTCTCTAGCGAGGAAAACGGTGCCGCTGCGACCATGCCCTTCAGCCAACAGACCCTCTGCAACCAAATCTTCCTTGGCTTCTCGATAGGCGTCTTCGGTCAGGTCCGGCATCACGTCCTGCAAAAGGGCCAAAAGCGCCGAATTGCTGATCGCTGATCCATCCTCAGGCATGGTCGCAAGGATCAGGTTCCGGATTGACGATGCCATGATAAAAAGGCCCCCACTGAAATCTTTGAAGCTCTCCGCTTCATCTAGAAATTGCCCTTCCTCGATAGTCTAGCGCTGGTCATCGGTCTAGCCTGTGTGTTCAACCAATTAACTACTTGTGCGACTGTAACGGCGTCAGGCTCCCCACTGGAAACCTGATTCCTCGTACTCACAATTCCCTTTATCAATTCCCCCTGCCTTTCTACATCGACTTGCCCGTAGCTCGTGAAGGTCGTCAGCACATGTTCATGGCCAAGGTTCTGGCTCCAGGCTTTGAATTCTTCCGGTGTAGAGCACCGCTGTTCGCCCAAGCGGGCTAGGGTGTGGCGCAGGCTGTGTGGGTTGGCATAGGGCAGGCCAGCTGCCTCAAATCGCTCCTTGAAGATGCGGCGAATGGCGGTGGCGTTGCTCCAGAACTCTGGCTTGATCCCGATGGCCTTGAACTGGCCCGTTCCATCCAGCCCGACGGCGGTGGCAGGAAATAGTGGATCATCTGGCCTAAAGCGGTGAACCTCGCGTAGCTCCTGAATCCACTCTGCTAGGACTTGCCGACATGGATCGCCCACCGGGAAGAAATAGGTCGTCATAGTCTTGGCATTTTTGGTCTTCACGCGTCTGGCATCTTGTTCAACGCTGCTGACCTCTAGGTCCACCAAACCAAGCGGAAGCGAAGCAATGGCTGCATCGCGCATGCCGCTCAAAAGGGTGAAGGCGATCAGGGCGCGGTTTCGCCGTTCGATCACGGTGGCACAGGGTGCGGTGCTGATCACGTGAAGCACTTGTTCCAGCTCTGGCCCCTTTTGCGGGCGCTTGGCGGTGGCGATGCGGGTATCTTGGGCGGAGGGGTTGAAGTAGTCGCAATCGCTGTAACCGATCCGGCTTCGATAGCCCGGTTGGCTTGCCAACCAGAAGAAGAAGCTCTTCGCGGCCATCAAGCGCGAATTGATGGTTGACTTGGCCAAAGGCTTGCCGGTTTGAGCGTTGGTGGCTTCCGCCAAATCGCGCTTAAACTTGCGTGCCTGTTCGATATGGAAGGCGGCGAAATCCTTCCCGCCGGTGGACTTTTCAAACGCCGTGAGCGCCGCCGCAACCTGATCCACACTGATCGGCGAAAGGCGGTTGGCCTCTTCAAGATAGGCGAAATAGCGGTGCTTGATGCGTTCATTTTTGGGGTTGCGTCGTGCCATTTTTTAGGCTCCTTTGGATGGGTTAAGGGAAACTGTGTTAGGGTTTGAAGTGGACTGCCCCACCGCCGACTCGGCGATTTGTGGGAGAGATTTGATCCCCCCTCCCACAAGGCTTACGGGCTTCTCGTTAGGGCGTGCGGGAGGCGCCTCCGCGAAGTGGACATTCAGGCGGGGGCTTTCGGTGCTGATTAGGTGTGAAAGGGCCAGCGGCGCGCTTAGAGCCAAATCTAGCGCCAAGGCGGGGAAAGCGCGCAGTGACACGCGCTTGTGCATCACCGCCGAACAAGTCCCACACAGCGCCCGAAGATTGGCCCCAGAGGCATTTGCGGAGAGAACTTCGGCTTCATTAAATGCCATCGGGCGAACGTCGCGACACCGCAGACAATAGGCCTCGTTCGCCTTGCACTGGCGCTTTGGTTTGTTCGCCCCGGTGGTCAGCTCAATCAGGTCAGAACCCGCCAACATGGTCGGACGTTGATCGTCAATCGGCTTGATCCTGCCAATCTTGATCCACCGTCGCACGGTGGCCTTACAAGCCCCTACGGCCTTGGCCGCCTCATCGATGGTATAGATGCGATGGGTGCGCAGGCCTTGGCGTTTAGCGCGCTTGCGGGCCATTGCCAGCGCCCTCCGCGATTAGAGTGGCAATGTCTTCAGCCCGCCAAACCGTGACGCGGGAACCCAGCTTTAGGGGTTTGGGGAAACGGCCATCGCGGACGCCAGCCCACCAAGTCGATTTGCTAACCGGCACCGGACCGCGCGGCGAGAGGATTTGTTTAAGCCGGACAAAGCCGGTGGTGGGGAAGGTGACGTTGTCGTGCATTTGTCGCTCCAGTGTTACTGTGAGCGATAGGGTTCATTGTGGTGAGCAGAGAAAATAGATGGGTAAGATGCACAAAAAACAGGTCAAGTTAGCCGATATCTTCCACGCGAACTCGTCGAATAATCGTCCTAGAAGGGCGCATCTGAGTCCAAGTCCTCTAAGAAAGAGCGCTTTTGGACTGCAGCTATCGGCTTAGCTGGACTATGTTTTGGCAAAGCTGGTGGAGGTTCAAGTTTGGTCTTAGGCGCACCGCCTTTAGGTGCCCAATTGGCAATGGTAGCAATGTTCTCAATCGCTGTATCCATAGGCTTTCCATCATCATCGGTCAGGCCAAAATGCACCGCGTTCTCACGCAGCCACTTTATAATCTGTTGCTTCGGAGTTTGGGATGTTGGGGCGTCACCCGCCGCCAACCAAGCCTTGACCGCCGCTGCCAGCTTTGGCGGATACCGCTCAAACTCGGGATCAAGGTAAGGTTCGACCGAACCTACCCCCTCAAAGAAAAATCCGGTTGTGTGGCCTCTGCTCTTTAGCCAAGTGATCAAGGATTCAATCTCAATTTTTGTTTCGTCAATGTCTAATGTGGCCGGATCATCTTCAGTGCCGTCGGGATTGTTGCTGTATGGGCGAAGATAAACACGCCTCGAGAGCACTGATTCGCGCCTAACAGCCGAGCACAAGCTGTTCACCAAAGCTTTGTATCCTCTCTGGCCTGTACTTTGCCTTCCTGCCCCTTCAAACTTCTCGGGGTCATGGCCCAAAATGAGCAGCGCGATTTCCCGGATTGAAAGCTCTTCTGCCAGTCTCCAGTAACCAATCATTATTTCATCTTCGTCCCGCGAATTAGATGTCATGGGTTAGCGAACCTCTCAATTTCTGTACCCCACCACTCCGCCATTTTCACCCTCTCATCCCAATAAGTCGCGCGGTGATAGGCTTTGCGTACTTGGTCGGCACCAACGTGGGCAAGTTCCGCTTCAATGGCGTCGGCGTTAAACTGCCCTGATTCGTTCAAAAGGCTTGATGCGCTGGCGCGAAAGCCGTGGGCGGTCATTTCTTCCTTGGCAAAGCCGATGCGCCGTAATGCCCCGTTCAAGGTGTTTTCGCTGATCGGCTTGCCCTTCGATAATTCGGATGGAAGCACAAAGCCTTCACCGCCGACATATTGGCGTTGTTGTTCCAAGATTTCCAAAGCGGCTTTTGATAATGGCTTGATATGAACGCGCCGCATTTTTGTTCTGCTGGCGGGGATCGTCCAAGTTCCTTTGACCAAATCGAATTCATCCCATCTGGCCAACCGTAACTCTCCCGGCCTTGGGTAGAGTAAAGCCATCAACTTCAATCCGGAGCGGGTAGAGGGATTGCTCCCCTCAAATTCCCAAATTGCTCGCACAAGAGCGCTAAAGCCATCACGATCAATGATCGCGGCGCGATGTTCGACCTTGGGAGAGATTAGGGCGCCACGAAGGCCATAGGTTGGATCAATCTCGGCCCGCGAAGTGGCAATCGCGTAGCGGAACACTTGGCTGATAAAAGCCCGTAGGCGCCTTGCCGTTTCATAGTTTCCTTGATCTTCAATCCGGCGCAATGGATTCAAAATGTCTATCGCGCGGATCTCTTTTATTGGCCGGTGGCCAAGGTCTGGTGCTACAAGTGACAAGAACCACCGCTTCTTTGTCAGCGTTGCGTTTGCCAGCCCCTCCTTGACGGACTTGGCGATCAAATCCTCTGCCACATGGTTGAAGGTTGAGGCCGCGTCCGCCTTCTTTTGGCGCTCCGTCTCCTTCTCATGCTCAATTGGATCGATTCCTTTGGCGAGAAGGCTCTTCTTGGCTGTCCGCAAGTCGCGCGCGTCGCTTAAGCTGGTGGCAGGAAAGGAACCAAGTGTCATTTCTTTCTGTTTGCCATTGAAGCGATAGGCCAAGCGCCATTGCTTGCCACCGTTCGGTGTGACTCGAACCGAGAGTCCGCCGCCGTCTGCCAGCTTATAGGGCTTCTCACGACCAGTTAAACTTTTGATTTGACGATCATTTAATGGCATTTGTTGGTATCTGTTGGTTGAAATTGTGCCGATAGCGGCTTCTCACCAACGAAATTACCAACAATTTGTTGGTACATCAACGGACGACCTCGGATCAGGCCGGACTATTAGCCCCGACCCATCGCTCTTATTTTTCTGTTTTTATTGGTATTTTGTACTTCCTCGGACTTCGTCAAACAAGAAAGTGGTGCCCAGAAGAGGACTCGAACCTCCACGCCTCGCGGCGCTGCTACCTGAAAGCAGTGCGTCTACCAATTCCGCCATCTGGGCAACGGAAGCGGGGATTTAGAGGACATGGGCGCAGGCGTCAATTGACTTATCATTGTGTGGTGCGATTTCGTCCTGCGCGGCTGACTTGCTGGAGCAAGGCAGGCTCGTCTAGATCATACCTATGGCCAAATTGGTGATCATGGGCGTCTCTGGCGCGGGAAAAACGACCTTGGGCTCGGCTTTGGCGGCGCGTCTGGGCTGGCGCTTTCTCGACGCCGACGATTTTCATTCGCCAGAAGCCAAGGCAAAAATTGCTTCAGGCGTCACGTTAGATGAGACCGACCGCGCTGCCTGGTTGGCGCGGATTAAGCCTGTTTTCGATGAAGTGGGGATTCCAACGGTTCTGGCATGCTCGGCGCTGAAGGCAATTCATCGCACAAGCTTAGCCCCCGACTATCTGGTGCATTTGGTGATTGGGACGGACCTCGCCCACACGCGTCTTAGTGCACGCCAAGGCCATTTTGCTGGGCCGAGCATCTTAGCCTCGCAATTTTCGACCTTGGAGACACCCGGTGATGCGCTGGCCGTCGACGCTGCACAGCCAACGGCTGCGCAGGTCGAACAGATTATTCAGGCATTTGCACTCAAATCTGCGTGAGCGATCAGAATGGGAGAGCCCGGCGGCGCTTGGAATAAGCGGTATAGCCGGCATTCACCCCGGCACGGAAACCAATGCCTGTGCGCATCGGCGCCAATGTTACCCCTTCAGCGCGCTGATACGTGACTGCAATGCCCGCAATAAAGAAGGCAGCACCTTCGACACCTGGATAACGACGGTAAATGCCGTCAGGGTTTTCTAGATTATAAACGAGGGTGAAGACTTTGCTGGCATTGCCACCAGTGTCGAGGCCGATTGAAGGGCCTTGCCAGAAGATTTTGCGCTCTTGTCCGTCCTTCATCACCAAGGTGCCTTGGCCATAACGGACACCTACGCCAATCGCGGCGGCATATTCATCGCCCCGGATATAGCCAACGGGGCTGCCTTGGTCTTGGAACACGCGTTCAACCGCTTGGCCGACGCTGCCGGAGGTTTTGCCAAAGAAGTTTCCGGCCGCATCGATAATCTCCTGCTGGGTGAAGCCGTCAGGATTGGCCTTTTTGGCAATAGGTGCCGTATTCGAGGACGTCATCATGTCATCGGTGGTCGGCCCTGAGGTTTGCGCAAGGGCAGGTGTTCCCAAAGCGAGGGCTGCCGCGCAGAGAATAGCAAGTTTCCGATTATTCATCATGTGGCTCCAAAATCGCCCCCTTGGCTGGTTAAAGCCAAACATGGTTAGTTTGGCGTTAAAATGGCCGCAGCGTGTTCAGAACTTGGCCATCTTCAAAACGGGGCCTCCTCGGCGGGCAGGTCATAGGGGACTATGACCGGGGGATCGTCCAGTTCATGGCAAAGCGCACGGTCGCGTGTGACCAGTGTTCTCCCGCTGGCTTGGGCGGTGGCGACAATCAGGGCGTCTGCCAAGTCAAGCCGTCTTTCTTGCCGCAAGATTGCTGCATAGACACCAATGTCAGCGTCGACATGGATCAGATGAAAGCGGTCTAACCAGAGACGCATGGCATCTTCTTGGCTAGAAGGCACGCCTGACATGACCTCCACCCACGTGATGACAGAGATGGCGGCCCCTGGATGGCTCGAAATGGCTTCGCTTGCCGCCCGATGCCCTTGCAAGTGGTCGATCAATATATTGGTGTCGAACAAAACCTTCATCGACCCCACCCTATGGCTTGGGTTAGTGCGTGCGTGCCTTTCGATAGCCATCCCCCTGCAGCAGCACAAGTCCCCAACATGGCACACCCTTCCCCTTCGCCTTCGGGTCAGCTAAAAGCCCGGCCAACCCCTAGTTTGACTGACAGAAAGACACACGCGTGGCACATCAGCATATCTTCCAAATGCAAGGCCTGACCAAAGCCTATCCAGGCGGCAAGAAAGTATTCGAAAACATCTGGTTGTCTTTTTACCCAGATGCGAAGATTGGTGTGGTTGGTGTGAACGGTTCGGGTAAGTCCAGCCTTTTGAAGATCATGGCTGGCCTCGATAAGGACTTTACCGGTGAGGCTCGCCCTGCCCAAGGCACCAAAATGGGCTATTTGGCGCAGGAACCAGACTTGGACGCCACCAAATCGGTCTGGGAGAACGTCATTGCAGACTGCCCGGAGAAGATCTTGTTTGATCGGTTCGGCGAAATCTCCATGAAGATGGCCGAAGACTATAGCGACGAACTGATGGAAGAGATGACCTCCTTGCAGGAGCAGATCGACGCTGCCGACGCATGGGACATTGATGCCAAGATCGAAATGGCTATGGGCGCGCTGCGCTGCCCTGACAATGACGCCGACATTTCCAAACTTTCAGGTGGGGAAAAGCGCCGCGTCGCGCTGTGCCGCCTCTTGTTGTCTAAGCCTGACATGATGATGTTGGACGAACCGACCAACCACTTGGACGCAGAGTCCGTCGCTTGGCTTCAGCACCATTTGGAAGAATTTCCGGGCTGCGTCATCCTCGTCACCCACGACCGCTACTTCCTCGACCAAGTGACAAAGTGGACGCTGGAACTCGACCGCGGCAAAGGCATTCCGTACGAGGGCAATTATTCCAGCTGGCTGGAGCAAAAGGCCAAGCGGATCGCGCAAGAAGAACGCGAGAGTGATGCCAAGTCCAAAATGATGGCAAAGGAATTGGACTGGGTGCGGCAAAGCCCGAAGGCCCGTCAAGCCAAGTCGAAGGCGCGTCTGGCCCGCTATGAAGAAATGGCAGATGCGGCCGAGCGCGAAAAGCAGAGCTTTGCCACCATCCAAATCCCACCCGGACCGCGTCTGGGTACCAATGTTATTCGCTTTGATGGCCTATCCAAGGGCTATGGCGACCGCATGTTGATCAATGATCTGACCTTCAAGCTGCCGCAAAACGGCATTGTGGGTGTGATCGGGCCGAACGGCGCGGGTAAATCAACCCTATTCAAAATGATCACCGGCCAAGAAGTGCCAGATAGCGGCTCCATCACCGTTGGGGAGAGCGTTAAGCTGGGCTTTGTTGATCAAAGCCGCGATGCTTTGGATGATAGCAAGAACGTATGGGAAGAAATCTCCGGCGGGCTCGACATCATTGATGTCGGCGGTCGCGAAGTGCCTTCGCGCGCTTATGTCGGCACGTTTAACTTCAAAGGTGCCGATCAGCAAAAGAAAGTCGGCCTGTTGTCGGGCGGGGAACGCAATCGCGTTCACCTCGCCAAGACCCTGCGCTCTGGTGCCAACGTCCTTCTACTGGACGAACCAACCAACGACCTTGACGTTGAAACCCTGTCTGCCCTTGAAAACGCACTGGAAGTCTGGCCGGGCTGCGCTGTCGTAATCAGCCACGACCGCTGGTTCCTAGACCGTTTGGCCACCCATATTCTTTCCTATGAAGGCGAAAGCCACGTGGAATGGTTTGAAGGCAACTTCCAAGCCTATGAAGAAGACAAAAAGCGTCGTCTGGGCCTGACCGAAATCATCCCAAGCCGCATCAAGTTCCAGAAGTTCGCGCGGTAGGGGGTTAGATCCCCCTACAACACAAACCGGCTGAGATCGGTGTTCTTCGACAAGCCTTCGACCTTCTCGCGGACATAGGCACCGGTGATCTCGATGGTCTCGCCACCACGGTCGGTGGCGTTGAAGCTGATGTCATCCAGCACGCGCTCAAGGACGGTGTGCAAGCGGCGGGCACCGATATTCTCCACGCTGGTGTTTACTGCAACGGCTACATCGGCAATGGCATCGACGGCTTCCTCGGTGAAGTTCAATGCCACGCCTTCGGTGCCCATCAGGCCGACATATTGCTTCACAAGGCTGGCTTCGGGCTCGGTTAAGATGCGGCGGAAATCATCGCGGGTCAGGGCCTGAAGCTCCACCCGGATTGGCAAGCGGCCTTGTAGCTCTGGCAACAAGTCGGATGGCTTGGCCACATGGAAAGCGCCCGAGGCAATAAACAGGATGAAGTCTGTCTTTAGCGCGCCATGCTTAGTTGAAACGGTGGTGCCTTCGATCAAGGGCAGCAGATCGCGCTGCACACCTTCGCGGCTGACATCGGCCCCTTGGCGTTCGGCACGGGCGCAGATTTTGTCGACCTCATCGATAAAGACAACGCCTTCAGTCTCGGCCAAAAGCAAGGCCTCTTGCGTGATGGAATCCTTATCCAATAGCTTATCGCTTTCCTCCATAACGAGGGGCTCATAGGCTTCAGCGACCGTGGTCTTGCGCGTACGCTTCTTCGTGCCCGATAGGCTTTGTAGCATCGAGCCTAAGTCGATCATGCCGCCCGGTGCTCCTGGAAATTCCATCATCGAGGCAGCGGGAGAACTCACGTCGAAGTCCAGCTCAATTTCCTTGTCCGCTAAAAGGCCGCCGCGCAGCTTTTTGCGGAAGGCCTCACGTGTCCCTTGGCTAGCCTCGGTCCCGACGAGCGCATCCAAAACGCGGTCTTCAGCCATGGCTTCGGCTTTGGCGCGCACATCTTTGCGGCGGCGGTCGCGCACCAAATGGATGGCGGCCTCAACAAGATCCCGGATGATCTGATCAACATCACGGCCAACATAGCCGACTTCCGTGAATTTGGTGGCTTCTACCTTCACAAACGGGGCACCCGCCAGTTTGGCGAGGCGACGTGCAATCTCGGTTTTGCCGACGCCCGTTGGCCCAATCATCAGAATGTTCTTTGGCGTTGTTTCTTCGCGCAGCTTTTCAGGCAAGCGCTTGCGGCGCCAGCGGTTGCGCAGCGCGATGGCAACGGCCCTCTTGGCGTCGGATTGGCCAATGACGTGGCGGTCAAGCTCGGAAACAATTTCGCGGGGGGAAAGGTCGGTCATTCTACGCTCGCCAATTGTTCAATGGTCAGATTGCCATTGGTATACACACAAATATCAGCAGCAATCGCCATGGCTTTGCGCGCGATGGTTTCCGCATCAAGGTCTTGATCATAAAGCGCCCGGGCCGCGGCCAGCGCGTAACCGCCACCAGAGCCAATGGCAGCAACCGCATGGTCTGGTTCCAGCACATCGCCCGTGCCGGTCAGTACATAAGTGCCCTCTTTATCGGCACAAATCAGCATGGCCTCTAAGCGGCGCAAATATCGATCGGTCCGCCAGTCCTTGGCCAATTCAACACAAGCGCGCAGCAATTGATTGGGAAACCGCTCTAGCTTCCCTTCCAGCCGTTCAAACAAGGTGAAGGCGTCTGCGGTTGCACCAGCAAAGCCTGTCAGCACGGTACCACCTGCCAAGGTGCGAACCTTGCGCGCGCCATGTTTCATGACGGTATTGCCAACCGAGACTTGGCCGTCGCCAACGACGACAACTTTGCCGCCTTTACGTACTGCCAAAATGGTTGTGCCGCGCCAGTCGGCGGCGGGACGTTCAAAATCGCTCATGAGTGTTTAATGGCGTTTGTGCGGGCTGACTTCAAGGCGCACCGCTCTAGCTTAGCTGGTACGGCGCAGTCCCTCGATCTGCGGTGCAGGGGCAAGGCCGTCTGCGCGGGCCGCCCAATTGCGGGCATGGGCTTCAAACTGATCTGCCGACATGGGCGAGCCAAACAGGTAGCCTTGCCCGAAAGTCGCGCCACGCTTCTTCAAGAAAGCTGCTTGTTCTTGGGTTTCCACGCCTTCAGCAACGGTCTCATAATTCAGTCCGCCTGCCATCGCGATAATGGTTTCAATCATCGTCGGCGCATTGCGGTCTTTGCCCAAGGCGCTGATAAAGCTTTGGTCGATCTTAAAGACGTCAAACGGCATGCGGGTAAGCGCTGCTAGGTTTGAGTGACCGGTTCCGAAATCATCAATGGCGATCCGAACGCCCTTGTTCCGCAACGGTTCCAGCAGGCGGATCACCCGATCTGGATTGCTCATCGCGATGGATTCAGTAATTTCCAACTCGAACAAAGAAGCCGGCAGGCCGGTTTCGGCCAGAATATTTTGCACCTTGGTAGTAAAATTATCGTCGTTGAACTGCATCGCCGACACATTGACCGCCACGCGCAGCGCGATGCCCCGGCGCAGCCAAGCTGCAGCCTTTTTGGCGGCGTCGCGCATGATGTAATCGCCTAAAGGCGCAATTAGGCCAGTTTCTTCTGCGGCAGTAATGAATTTGGTCGGCGACACCATGCCTTGGGTTGGGTGGTTCCAGCGCACTAAGGCTTCGCAGCCGTGAATGCGGCCCGTGCCCAAATCCACTTTTGGCTGGAAATAGGCCATGAACTGACCTTGATCGATCCCGGCGCGAATCTCATTCTCGAGCACCAGTTTCTCCAGCGCGCGCTGGTTCATCTTCCGCGTAAAGAAGACGCTGCGGTTGCGGCCACCATTGCGCGCGTGGCTGAGAGCAAGGTCAGCTGAACGCAGGACTTCTTCGCCCGTCTCGCCATCTTGCGGGAAAATCGCGATACCTGCGCAAGCCCCCAAACACGATGTGGTGACCACCCAGCTCAAAGTGCTGGCGCAAACCTGCTGCGACCAATTGTGCAAAACGACCCGCTTGGGTTGGATCATCAATGTCTGGAATCAGAACGGCAAATTCAGAAGTCCCGGTCCGTGCCAAAAGTGCCGGCCGAGCGATGCAGGTTTGCAATCGCACGATCCGATCCGACGCCCGGACCGCGGCCGATAGGCGCTCTGCAACCAGCCCTAACAATTCTTCGCCAGCAATCTGGCCCAAGGTCTCTTGCACTCGGATAAATTTGTCGACATCGATCGAGATAACGGCGCCGACTAAATTGTTAGCAGCATTGGATTTTGCGGCTTCATCGGTTTCCTGCCGAAAACGGTCGCGGTTAGGCAGCTCGGTGATGGTGTCTACAAAAGCAAGTTGCTGGATCCGCTTCATAGACGCGTCCAAGCGCTGCATCATTCGGTTCATGGCACGGGCAAGAATTTCGAGCTCATCGCCAGAACGAATGTCGAGACGGACACCTAAACGCTTCAAATTGGTCTGTTGGGCAAATTCTGTTAAATCGCGCAGTGGATTTGTGATGCGGCTCACAAATGCAAAGAAGGCTGCCGTGGCTAGAACCACCGACAGCGTTGCGCCGCCAACGGCCCATGTCAATGCACGTCCGCCGAGGGTAAAGCCCAAGATCACGATTAAGCCTAACATCACGACACTAATCAGGCCGAGGAAAGCCAAAGTTAGCTTCCCGGCCAGTGTCTTTAGAATGTTTTCGAGCCAATCTTTCACTAAACACGACGCCTATGGGTTCTGGATGCGGCGACAGCGCCAACGAGTTCTCAGACCAATTCTTGCTTTTTGCACACATTAGGTTGACACCGCCTTAATCTGGGCGTCGCAGATGCAGACTGAAACCAGCGCGATCACGTGTTTCCTTTGCCTTCCCAACGCGCTAAGAGGGGCCGCTCGCCCCAAACATTGGTGCGCTCACCCAGACCAATAGCGGAAAGATTTCATCGTGCGGACGGCCACCATTCAGCGCAATACCAAAGAAACGCAGATCTCTGTCACCATGAATTTGGATGGGACAGGCACAGCGAAAGTTTCTACTGGCATTGGCTTTTTTGATCATATGCTCGAAAGCTTTGCTAAGCATGCGCTGATTGACCTGACGGTTTCTACGAAGGGCGACTTGCATATTGATATGCATCACACGGTCGAAGATACCGGCATTGTGATGGGTCAGGCGCTTAAATCCGCTTTGGGCGATTTTTCTGGCATCCGGCGGTTTGGCCATGCCTATATCCCGATGGACGAGACTTTGTCGCGCGCGTCGATTGATTTGGCGAACCGGCCCTATCTGGTTTGGAAGGTCAATTTTGAGCGTCCGAAGGTCGGCGAGATGGACACAGAGTTGTTCAAGGAATGGTTCCACGCATTTGCAGGCAATGGTGGCCTGTGTCTGCATGTCGAAAACCTATATGGCGAGAATACGCACCATATCATCGAGAGCTGTTACAAAGCCCTCGCGCGCGCCTTAAGGGTCGCGATTGAAATTGACCCTCGTTTGAATGGGGCTGTCGCCTCAACAAAGGGCGTCCTTTAAGGCACGGAAATGCTTACCTTAATCGATTATGGCTCTGGCAATCTTCGCTCCGCAGAGAAAGCGTTGGTTGCAGCCGGTGCGCGCGATGTCTGTGTGACGGCCGACCCGGATCGTATTGCAAAGGCCGATCAAATTGTGTTGCCGGGCGTGGGGGCATTTGCTGATTGCGCCGCTAATCTCGCCGCTGTCGATGGTTTGCGCGAGGCTCTAGAGACCCGCGTGCGCGGTGAGGGTGCTGCCTTCCTAGGGATCTGTGTAGGCATGCAACTCTTGGCTGATGTAGGGATTGAGTTCGGCTCTACCCCCGGCCTTGGTTGGATCGGCGGAAAAACCTCGGTCATACGGCCGGGCTCCTCAGAGCTGAAAGTGCCGCATATGGGCTGGAATACGGCAGAACCGACTAAAAATGCGGTTTTTGACGCCGCTTGGGGTGGGGCGCAGGATGTCTATTTCGTCCACTCCTTTGCATTCCGTGCTGCGCACAATCCCGATGTCGCGGCTTGGTGCACCTATGGTGCCGATCGATTTGCCGCCGCTGTCGCGAAGGACAATATCATGGGCGTGCAATTCCACCCGGAAAAAAGCCAAAGGGCGGGTCTGGCGCTGTTGGAAGAATGGCTAAAGCAATGATCTTATACCCCGCAATTGATTTGAAGGATGGGCAGGCCGTTCGCCTGTACAAGGGCGATTTCGCCCAAATGACTGTGTTTGATACCGACCCATCCGCGCGCGCGGCTAGCTTTGAAGCGATGGGTTTTGGCTATCTCCATATCGTTGACCTTGACGGTGCCCTCAAGGGGGCCGGAGCCAATCTTGAGGCAATTGCCGCCATTCGCGCCCGGACCAGTCTGCCAATGCAAGTGGGCGGTGGTATTCGCGATCTCAACGCGATTGAGAAGACGCTTTCTATGGGCGTCACCCGTGTGATCCTGGGCACAATTGCCGCGAAACAACCCCAATTTGTGCGCGAGGCCGCAAAGGCTTTTCCGGGCCAAGTTGCAGTGGGAATTGATGCGATTGACGGCATGGTGGCGGTGGAAGGCTGGGTGGAAACGACCAATCTGGCCGCCTTGGATTTGGCCCGTCAGTTTGAAGATGCAGGCGTGGCTGCCCTGATTGTGACCGACGTTGGTCGCGACGGCACGAAGACGGGCATCAATATTGATTTCACCGGCGCGATTGCAGACGCCGTGGGCATGGATGTGATCGCGTCAGGTGGTTTGGCTGGCGTGCAAGATATCGTCGCCCTCAAAGCCCGTGCGGGCAAACCTGTTGCCGGGGCCATTTTAGGCCGTGCGCTCTATGATGGCCTGATTGACCCCATCGAAGCCCTCAAGGCCGCAGCATGACGCTGAAAGTTCGCATCATTCCCTGCTTGGATGTCAAGGACGGCCGGGTCGTGAAGGGCGTGCAGTTTGAAGGGTTGCGCGATGCTGGCGACCCTGTCGAGCAGGCGCAATTCTATGACGGCGAGGGGGCCGACGAGATTTGCTTCCTCGACATCTCCGCCAGCCATGAGGGCCGAGGCACGCTGCTGGACGTGGTACGGCGCACAGCCGAAGTTTGTTTCACCCCCTTAACCGTTGGCGGGGGTGTTCGTACGACGGACGATTTCCGCGCCCTGTTGCTGGCTGGAGCTGATAAGGTGGCGATCAATACCTCGGCCGTCAAAGACCCCAGCTTGGTAACAGCCGCCGCGCGCCGCTTTGGGGCCCAGTGCGTCGTGGTCGCGATTGATGCCAAACAAACAGGCCCCGAACAATGGGAGATTTTCACCCATGGCGGTCGCAATGCAACCGGCATTGACGCATTGGCCTTTGCCAAAGACGTGGTCGACCGTGGCGCGGGAGAGCTGTTGGTCACCTCCATGGACAAGGATGGCACCAAGTCTGGCTATGATCTGGCTTTAACGCGTGCCATCGCCGATAGCGTGTCTGTGCCGGTGATTGCTTCTGGCGGGGTAGGCAATCTGGACGATCTGGTGGCAGGCGTCACGCAAGGCCATGCCAATGCCGTTCTGGCGGCATCGATTTTTCACTTCAGAACCCATACACTGGCAGAGGCGCGGGCAGCCCTAGCGGCCGCTGGGGCCAAAGTACGCCAACCGATTCAAGGAAACCTGCGATGAGCGACACCTTAGGGCAGGCATTAGACCAGCTCTTGACCGATGTAGCGGTCAAGGCTGCTGCTGATCCAAGTCAAAGTTATACGGCAAAATTGCTGCAAGGCGGCCCTGTCCTATGCGGCAAGAAGCTGGGCGAAGAAGGCGTTGAGACAGCGCTTGCGATTGCTGGCGGCACGACCGACGAAATTGCCAAAGAAGCCGCAGATCTCTTGTATCATTTGGCGGTTGGTCTACTCGCTCGGGGCGTTACGGGTGCCGAAATTGCTGCCGTTCTGGAGGCCCGCCGGGGCACATCAGGCCTTGTCGAAAAGGCCGGGAGAGCAAATTCGTGAGCGAGGCGTTAGTCATTCGGTTGGCAGAAGATGGCGATGCACCGGCATTGGCGGCCTTTGGTGCCAAGACCTTTCTTGAGACCTTTGGCCATCTTTATCCACCTGAAGACAAGAGCTTCTTCCTAGAATATCGTTTCAGTCTGGAGCGGACCTTACAGGATATTCGAGACCCTGCCCGGATCATGACGATGGTCTATCACGGCGATGACTTGGTGGCCTTCCTCGATTGTGGCCCTCTGACCCTGCCGGTTGAGAACCCAAAGTCTGACGCGCTGGAGCTTTACCGCCTCTATCTGGATGAAACCCAAAAGGGGACGGGTCTGGCCCAGAGATTGATGGACATGGCGCTCGATTGGGCACGTGCCAAACAGGCCTCGGCGCTTTATCTGGGTGTATGGTCCCAAAATGAGCGTGCCAAGCGGCTCTACTCAAAATATGGCTTTGAGATTGTTGGTGCCTATCACTTTAAAGTCGGCAATACTTTGGATGACGAGCGCATCATGCGTCTTGCCCTTTAAGATCAAGAGGTCAGACCAGACCAAGCGCCTTTGATAAGGAAAACAGGCTGGTCAGCGTCAGGACAGTCCCAACCAAATAAAGCAATTGCTTCGCAGGTACGCGCTTGGCGAGAACTGCGCCAAAAGGTGCAGCCATCAGACCGCCGATGATCAAGCCAATGGTGGCCAGCGTAAAGGCTTCCCACCCAAGTGTGATGATGAAGGTTGCCGAGATCACAGTGGTCAAGAAGAATTCAGCCGTATTGACGGTGCCGATGGTCATGCGGGGCTCTGTGCCCTGAACCAACAGATTCGAGGTCACGACAGGACCCCAACCCCCACCACCAACGGCATCGAGAAATCCACCGACCAATCCTAAGGGCCCAACATATTTGGCCGTCCGATGGGGTTGGCCTTTGGTCATCCGCCAGCCACGCCAGAGCAGATAGACACCGATACAGGCGAGATAAGCCATGACGTACGGTCTGGCTGTGTCGGCATGGATGTTGGAGAGAAGATAGGCACCCGTTATCCCGCCAATCATGCCGGGGATGACCAAGGTCGCAAATAGCTTCCAGTTCACATTACGATGGATGGTGTGGCTGACCGCAGACGCGGCGGTCGTGAAAAACTCGACAATATGGACGGTTGAAGACGCCTTCGCAGGTGGCATACCCATCACACTGACCAAAAGGGTGCTGGTGATCACGCCAAACGCCATGCCCAAAGCCCCATCGACCAATTGTGCGACGAAGCCGACCAAAATGAATGGCCAGATGTCGTGAAAATGATGGGTGACGAAGTCAATCAAAGAAAGCGCTCCAAGGTTGGCCCTGATGGAAGTGCCCTATACGCATCTGTTTCCACCTTATCGAGAAATGCAAGCTGCAACCAGTCGTTAGAGATACTATTGCACAGACCCGCCCCCCAAATCGACAATCAGGTCACCATAGCTCGTCGCGCTTGGGCAAGACGGCCAATGGCATCGCGCAAAACGGCTTCTTGTTTGGCAAAGCACAGGCGGATGATAGGTGGGGCTTCTTCAGGCTTTTCATAGAAGCTCTGTAAGGGGATCGCGGCAACGCCGTAGCTTTCGACGGCTTCAAGGCAGAATTCTAGTGCGGGCCGATCAATCCCCGATTGTTGCAGGTCAAGGCACATAAAGTAGGTCGCCTCACTGTTCAGGACGTGAAAGCCCTGCTCCTGGAGGCCGCTGCGCAACACGTGATAAGCCGCCTGATAACCTTGTGCCTCTTCATCATACCAAGCCTTGTCCCACCCCAGTGCTTGGGCGACAGCGGCTTGCAAATGCGGTGGGGTGGTAAAGGTCAGAAACTGATGGGCTTTGCCTATGACTTTGGCGATATCGGGCTCAGCACACACAAAGCCGACTTTCCAACCTGTGACGCCAAACATTTTACCCGCAGACCCGATCTTCACGGTACGCTCCGCCATCCCCGGCAAACCGTACAGCGACACATGGATTTGATCTGTTAATCGCACATGCTCCCAAACCTCATCACAAATGGCGACAAGATCATGGTCTTGGCAAATGTTGGCTAAACCCATGAGCTCGGCGCGGCTAAAGCTGCGCCCGGTCGGGTTCATCGGGTTATTGAGGACGATCGCACGGGTTTTATTGGTGATTGCCGCTTCAATTTCTGCCAGCTCCAAGTGCCAGTGCGGGGGCCTCAGCGTGATCGTTTTGGCAATCCCGCCGGCCCGTGCAATCAAAGGGCGATAGGCGTCATAAGCGGGATCAAGCACGATTACTTCATCGCCGGGGGACAAAAGCGCCAGAAAGCTCGCCGCCAAGGCTTCTGTGGCGCCGGAGGTGACCAGCACATGATCAGGGCTAAGTACAAGGCCTTGATGGGCGGCATAATGATCGGCGACGGCGGCCCGAAGGGCAGGAATGCCCAACATCGGCGGATATTGATTGCTGCCCGTCATCAGCCCGTCGCATGCCAAGCGTCGCAGCGCCTCTGGACCTTGGCTATCGGGAAAGCCTTGACCCAGATTGATCGCCTTATGCGTGCGGGCAAGGCCCGACATCACTTCAAAAATCGTGGTCGGCAAGTCCGAAAAGCTGGAGTTAAAGCGCAAACTCACAGCCAATCTGCCACCGGAAGGCCTTTGGAGGTCAAAAACTCTCGATTGAACAACTTGCTTTGGTAGCGGCTGGCATAATCGCATAGGATGGTGACGATGGTCTTGCCCGGCCCCAAATCCTGCGCCAATCGCATCGCGCCAACAACATTGAGAGCTGCAGAGCCACCAATCGCCAAGCCTTCATTTTTAACCAGATCAAACAAGACGGGAAGCCAGTCTTCATCTTCTACGCGATAGGCATAATCTACAAGCACGTCTTCTAAGTTCGCGGTGACGCGGCCTTGGCCAATGCCCTCTGTGATGGAGGTTCCTGTCGCCTTAAGCTCGCCATCCTTATACCAATGATAAAGCGCGGCCCCACCAGGGTCGGCTATACCAATCGCAATGTTCGGATTTCGTGCTTTCAGCGCTCGGCTAATCCCGCCCAATGTGCCGCCAGAGCCTACTGAACAAATGAAACCGTCAATCTTGCCTGCTGTCTGCTCCCAAATCTCGGGCCCGGTGGTTTCCTCATGCGCGCGGCGGTTGGCCAGATTATCGAATTGATTGGCCCAGAGGCCACCATGCTCTTCGGCCAAGCGCTGGGATACTTTGGTGTAATGATCGGGGTGGGAAAAGGCGACGGCGTCGACTTCGACCAATTCTGCGCCAAACAGCTTCACCGCATCCTTCTTCTCTTGGGACTGCGTGCGCGGCATGACGATAATGCATCGATAACCAAGCACATTGGCGACCATGGACAGGCCAATCCCGGTGTTACCCGCCGTCCCTTCCACGATCAGCCCGCCAGGCTTTAAGGCACCTCTGGCTTCTGCATCGCGAATAATGCCCAAAGCAGCCCGATCTTTTACAGATTGGCCGGGATTCAAAAACTCTGCCTTGCCCAAAATTTCACAGCCAGTGGCCTCGCTCGCAGCGCGCAATCGGACAAGTGGTGTCCCACCAATCAGGTCGATCACTGTTTTGGCATAGTCGGTCATCACGCATTTAGTCCTTTGGTTGCAAGCCGTTGGTTACGTCCATCTCGCCCTCACTTGGGGGTACAAGTCAATGTCAGCAAGGCCTGAGACGCTTTGGTGTTGCGAGATTCTGTGATTGGCTAATGTGGTCGACTTCTTTTAGGCTTTGACCCGTTTCGCGGGCGCGCCCAAACGTCACACGCCAGCCAGGTTTTAAGTTAAGAGGCCCAATTGAAGTCATGACCGAAGCAGCGCTCAAAGCCTATCTCCATATTGCTGACTGGCCAACTCGTGACGCGGTGGCGGAAATGATCGCCAATCAAGCCCACGCGGCAGAAGCGGTTGCCAAAGTCTCAGCCCAGCTCGCCCACGCAGCCGAGGAAGCGGCAGCTCGTTTGGGGCGGCATGGTCGACTGGTTTATGCCGGTGCCGGCACCTCTGGCCGGATTGGCGTGCAAGACGGGGTGGAGCTTGGCCCCACCTATGGCTGGCCGAAAGAGCGGATGGTCTTCTTGATGGCAGGCGGGCAAACAGCGCTTATGCAGGCGGTCGAAGGGGCCGAAGACGACCATGCCAAGGGGATGGAAGACGCCCAAAACCTGCAGCTGACTGCGAGCGATGTCGTTATCGGCTTAGCTGCCAGTGGGTCGACGCCTTATACGATTGGCGTGATTGAGGCTGCCCGCGCCGCTGGTGCTTTAACGATTGGGTTGGCCAATAAGCTGCCAGCCCCCCTGTGCCAAGCGGCCGAGATTGGCATTTTGATCGAAACCGGGGCTGAGGTGATCGCTGGCTCCACCCGCATGAAAGCCGGGACTGCGCAGAAGATCGCGCTCAATGTCCTGTCCACCACCATGATGATCCGCTTGGGCTATGTGTTCGAAGGGCGGATGGTGGCGATGCAAATCTCCAACCGCAAGCTTCTGGTTCGCGCCAAAGCGATGATTGTGGAGCTGACAGGCTGCGAGGAAGAGCAAGCCGCTGTTGCCTTAGAACAAGCAGGGCGTAACATCCGGATCGCTATCCTTATGGTGAAGGGCTGGACTTTGGATCAAGCCAAAGCCGATCTTGACCATTGGGCTGGAAATCTTGTAGCCGTCCTGCAGGCCAAAGCTAGCTGATATAGACCTGAAAGGCATTTCATGACCGACCTCTCTCCAACCAAGGGCCTCACGCCGGATCAAGTGGCAGAGCGGGTGGATCAGATTCTGGCAGAAGCCACTCTGGCGGAAAAGGTGCGCATGATGTCTGGCAAGGGCTTCTTTAAGCTCTTTGCCGAAAGTGGACGGCATTGGGGCGCAAACCCCTATCCAGCAGGCAGTGGGGTTGAGCGTCTCAACGTGCCGCCGCTCTATTTCACCGATGGCCCACGCGGGGTTGCGCGCGGCAATTCCACTTGCTTCCCCTGTTCCATGGCGCGTGGCGCGACCTTTGATGTCGACCTAGAGCGGCGCATTGGCGAAGCCATGTCGATTGAAATTCGTGCCCAGGACTGCACCTTGTCTGGGGCGGTGTGCGTCAATCTCTTGCGGCATCCGGCTTGGGGCCGGGCGCAGGAAACTTATGGCGAAGATCCGTGCCATCTGGGCGAAATGGGTGCCGCTTTGGCCATTGGTCTTCAAACCCACAATGTGATTGCCACCGTCAAGCACTATGCGCTGAACTCTATGGAGAATGCGCGCTTCAAAGTGGATGTACAGATTGATGAACGTGCCTTGCACGAAGTCTATCTGCCGCATTTCAAAACCATTTTGGACGCGGGCTGTGCGACCGTCATGAGTGCCTATAATCAAATGAACGGTACGTACTGTGGGCAGAGCAAAGCGCTTTTGACCGACATTTTGCGCGTCGAGTGGGGCTTTGAAGGCTTTGTGCATTCTGATTGGGTGATGGGTTTGCGCAATGTCTATGCGGCATCCGCTGGCCTCGACATTGAAAACCCTGAGCCCTTGGTTTTTGGCAAGCACTTGCTGGCAGCCGTCGAGGCCGGCCAAGTTGAGCCACAAGTGATTGATCAAGCCTGCAGGCGCATTCTGTCCACGCAATACCGCTTTGCCTGCGCCGAAGATCCACTCCCCGCCTATAGCCTCGATATGGTTGCCCAGCCTGCCCATATCGCGCTGGCGCTGGAGGCAGCGTTGAAGTCGGCGGTGCTTTTGAAGAATGACGCCATGCTACCGCTGGACCGGACAAAGCTTAAGAAACTCGCCGTTTTGGGTCATTTGGCGAACAAAGAAAATACCGGTGACTTTGGCTCCAGCCGGGTTCGGCCGCCTTATGTTGTCACCGCGCTGCAGGGCTTCCAGATCGCCTTGGGTGACGCGACCGAGATCGTAACGGGTGATGAAACCGATGTTGTAGCCGCCGTGGCCAACGCCGCCGACGCTGATGCCATCATTGTGGTGGCAGGCTATACCGCGCGGCAAGAGGGTGAATTTATTCCCGAAGATATGACCCTCGGTGTGGCGAGCGATGTTTTGCCCGCGCCCAAGCCAGCGGCAGCCAATGAGCCGAGCGCGGAAGAAGCCCGAGGTGGTGATCGTACCAATTTGTCGCTACCCGCCGATCAAATCGCCCTGATTGAAGCCGCCTGCGCGACGGGCCGACCCGTTCTGGTGGTTTTGGTGGCGGGCTCTGCCGTGTTGGTAGAGGGTTGGCAGGGCCACGCGAGCGCCATTTTGCAAAGCTTCTACTCCGGCATGGAGGGCGGCACCGCCTTGGCTCAGCTTGTATTGGGTGAAGTCGCCCCCTCCGGTAAACTGCCCTTCACCGTGGCCAAGGATCCAGCCCATTATCCCTTCTTTGACAAGGACGCCAATGTCATCACTTACGATTATTGGCATGGCTATACCAAGTTTGAGCGCGAACAAATTGAGCCGCGCTATGGTTTTGGCCACGGCCTTTCCTACAGCTGTTTTGGCTATCGCGCCTTGAGTCTGCGCCGGACAAAGCTGGGCTTCCAAGCCCAAGTCAGCATCACCAATCTCGGCGACCGGGCCGGGGAAGAAATCGCCCAACTCTATGTCGGGTTCCCGGGCTGTGTGGTGGATCGCCCGGCCAAGGTTTTGAAAGCATTCACCCGTGTAGCCCTAGAGCCCGGCCAAACCAAAGTGATCCGCTTTGACGTGGATGCAGATGATCTGCGCTACCGCGACCCAGCGACCCATACATGGAAGCTGGAGCCCGGCGTCCATACAGTCTTTGTCGGAGGATCGGCCGCGCTGGCCGATCAGCTCAGCGCGACCATTTCGCTTTAAGGGCTAAATCGTCAGAAGACCGTGATCGAGCTTTGGCAGCACATAGCGGCCAAACAGATCGCACTCGCTTGCATGGGGGTAGCCGGACAGGATGAAAGCATCGAAACCGACGTCGCGATAGGCGTTGATCTTGGCCAGCACTTGGTCTGGATCTCCGACAATCGCAGCGCCGCAGCCAGAGCGGGCTCGGCCAATGCCGGTCCACAAATTGTCTTCCACATAACCATCATTGCCACTTGCTGCTTCACGCAGCTCAGCTTGGCGGCGCACACCGACAGAGGTGGCATCCAAAGACTTGGCCCGGATCGCGTCACCCGTGGCCGCGTCCAACTTGCTGAGCAAACGGTTAGCGGCTTCGCGCGCTTCGGCCTCGGTTTCACGCACCACGACGTGGACGCGGAAGCCGTGCTTAAGGGTTCGGCCATATTTGGCAGCCCGCGCATTCATATCGTCCAATACAGCTTTGGAATTGGCCACCGTGTCAGGCCACATGAGGTATACGTCGGCCGCCTTTGCTGCCACTTCACGGGCGTCTTCAGAAAGACCGCCAAAGTAAAAATAGGGCGACTTACCCGAAAGTGTGGTGATGCGGGGAGGGGCCAAGTCAAACTGGAAGAATTCTCCGGCGTGCTTAACCGTCTCGCCATTCATCCACGCGCGCAGGATTTCCATGGCCTCTAACGTTCGGGCATAACGGGGGGCAGAGCCCATGGTTTCGCCGGGCATTTCGGACGAAATGAAGTTCACAGCCAGTCTACCCTGCATCATCCGGTCCAGCGTGGCCAATTGACGCACGACCTGTGGCGGCCACATTTCACCGACCCGAATGGCCAGCAAAAGGCGCATTTTGCTGGTCAGACCTGCAATGCCAGCGGCAAAGACGGTGTTATCAATGCCAAGCTGATAGCCTGAGGGCAGCAGGATATTGTCAAAGCCGTTCTTCTCGGCGGTCAGGGCGATATTACGGCAATGTTCCCAACTGGACTGCAGGGCCGGCTCTGACTGGCCCAGAAACTCATAATCATCATCGCACAGGGCTGAAAACCAACTGACTTCAACGGGATTACGGGCCATAGCTAATTCCTCATACTGCCAAGAGGGCGTGTATCGCCCGCCATTATGCTTATGATGCCTTATAACGAGTCACCGCAGCTTCGGGGAGTGGTCATGAGCGGCAAATTACGGGTGGGAGTCATTGGCACAGGCATGATGGGCTATGAGCACATCAATAATTTGAAGCTGATGCCCGAAGTTGAAATCACTGCTTTGGCTGACCCGACCGAAAAGATGCTGGCATTGGGCAAAGGCATGCTGGGACCCGAGGGTGCCTCGGCTGCGACCTTCGCGACGGGGGATGAGCTCTTAGCTTCCGGTCTCGTTGATGCGGTAGTGATCGCTTCGCCCAACTTTACCCACCACGATGTGCTCCAGCCCGTGTTCAAAAGCGGCGTGCATGTCCTCTGCGAAAAGCCTTTGTGCACGACGGCAGAAGACGCCGCCCGCATCCGCGACCAAGCTGCCGCCTATAAGGGCGTTTTCTGGGTTGGGATGGAATATCGCTTCATGCCGCCCGCGACAGAGTTTGTCACCCGCGTGCATCGCGGCGATGTCGGTCGCCTTGTGATGGTGTCTATCCGCGAACACCGTTTTCCCTTCCTGCAGAAGGTGAATGATTGGAACCGCTTCTCGGCCAATACCGGCGGGACAATGGTTGAGAAATGCTGCCACTTCTTCGATCTGATGCGTCATATCATCCAGTCAGAGCCAACGCGCGTCTATTGCTCGGGCAATATGGATGCGAACCATCAGGACGAGCGCTATGATGGTCGTAAGCCCGACATTCTTGATAACAGTTTCACCGTCGTCGATTTCGCCAATGGCACGCGCGCCATGCTGGATCTGTGCATGTTTGCCGATGGCGCAGAGCATCAAGAAGAGATTTCGGCAACCGGCGACAAGGCGCGTCTCGACGTGTTGATCCCGCCCGGCGACATGATACTGAGCCCCCGTGTTGGCTTCCGTCAGCCCAAGCAAGTCACGCGCGAAACCATCCATGTCGACCCTGTCGCTTTAGAAGCCGGCTCACACTTTGGTGCCACTTTCTATCAGCAGCGGGCTTGGATCGATGCGATCTTGAACGGCGCGCCGGTGCAAGTGACCGCCCAAGACGGCTTACAAGCCGTGCGTATGGGTTCAGCAGCAGAACTTTCTGCTGCGACCGGTCGTGCGATTGAGATGAGTGAAATCGCCGGGGGCTAATGCGCTTCCCGCGCGCGCGGATCATCGCCAAATAGCTTGTCGAGGATCTGGCCTTCAAGGGCGGCAAATTCTGGCGTGCCGCGTTTGCGAGGGCGGGGCAGATCCACGGCCAAGTCCAACACCACTTGGCCGTGATCAATCAGGATCACACGGTCGCCAAGGGCCACAGCCTCACCCACATCATGGGTGACCATCAAGGCGGTAAAGCCAAGGTCTTGCCACACCCCTTCGAGCAGGGCCTGCATATCAATGCGGGTTAAAGCGTCGAGTGCGCCCAAAGGCTCGTCCAAGGCTAACAAAGTTGGCTGGGATACCAGTGCGCGGGCAAGCGCCACACGTTGCCGCATGCCGCCCGAAAGTTGGGATGGCCACAAGCCTTCGCGCCCCTTAAGGCCCACTTCGTCTAGAATAGCGGCGGCTTGTTGATCCGCAGCTTGGCCCGATTGGCCTTCACCTAGGCCCACGGCCACATTATCCTTCACGCTGGCCCAAGGCAGCAAGCGTGGCTCTTGAAACACGATGCGGGCAGCTTGCTCTTTCAGGGCAGGGGCGTCCAAGACGCCAGCGGTGACGGAGTCCAAGCCGATCATCAGGCGCAAGAGGGTAGACTTGCCGCACCCAGATTTACCCACAATGGATAGAAACTGACCTGCAGGGATTTCAAGATCGATGCCTTGTAACACGACATTGTCGCCAAAGGCCTTTTTCACATCTTTCAAGCTAACGCGTGACCCGCCGGTTGGTTGGCTGCTCATGGTTTAGACCTTCGCATAGGCTGGGTTCCACGCCAGGAATTTGCGTTCCAAGGCGCGGGTGGCGCTATCGGCAAGCTTGCCCAAAATTGCATAAATGACGATCGACAGGACAACGATATCTGTCTGCATGAACTCGCGCGCGGCCATGGCCATATGACCAATACCAGAGTTTGCCGCGATGGTTTCCGCCACGATCAGGGTCAGCCACATGACACCTAGGGCAAAGCGAAGGCCAACGAAGATGGAGGGCAAGGCGCCCGGCAAAATGACTTTTAAAAACAAGGTGCGATTGTTCATGCCGTAAATGCGGCCCATCTCGATCAATTGCGGGTCGACATTGCGGACGCCATGCAAGGTATTGAGATAGATCGGGAAGAACACGCCCAGTGCCACCAAGAACAGTCGTGCGCTTTCACCAATGCCAAACCAGATGATGACCAGTGGGATCAGGGCCAAATGCGGAATGTTACGGATCATCTGAAGCGTCGGGTCCAGCAGCATTTCGGCCCGCTTACTGAGACCATTCAGCAGACCTAGGCTGAAGCCAATGGCACCACCGATGATCAGGCCACTCATGGCGCGGGCAAAGCTGACCCCTAGATTATCAACCAAACTGCCGTCTTGCAGCTTGAGCCAAGCCGCTTGCAGCACAGCTGTAGGGGCAGGCAGGATATTAGGCGGCAGCCAGCCCAAGCTGGATGAAACTTGCCAGAGAATGATCAGTGCCAAAGGCACCAACCATGGAAGTGCCCGACTTAAAGGACCTTCGGAGGCCGTTGCTGCCATCTTCTACCCTGTCCAGCCGCGCCAAGCGGCATCGCTAATGATAACCTTCTTGGGTATGATCCCCATTTGTGCAAACCGGTCAACTGTTGCTTGTTGTGCCGCCAGCACATCGTCGGTCAAGGGCTCGACCTTAAAGTCCGTTCGCTTCATCGTGTCTTTTAGAAGCGCCAGCTCAAGACCCGATGCTTTGGCCGAAATTTCGGCAACGGCATCGGTATTGGCAGCACACCACTCGCCTTCCTTAGCGACGGCAGACAGCAAGGCTTTCAAATCTTCAGGGCGCGCTTCGGCAAATTTCGCGTTTGCCAATAAGAAGCTCGCGCCACCGCCCAATTGGTCGAGGCCGGATAAAACGCGCGCGCCCTGATCGCGGATCGCAAGGCTGTAATAAGGGTCCCAGATTACCCAAGCATCGATCCCGCCTTGGGCAAAGGCTGCTGCAGCGTCTGCTGGTCCTAGATTGATGGCTTCTACATCAGCCAGCGTCAGCCCCGCGCTCTGCAAGGCGATCACGGCACTATTGTGGGCCGACGAGCCGCGCGTGAAGCACAGTTTCTTTCCCTTCAGGTCCTTTAGGGACTGAAGCGACGAACCTTTCGGGGTGATGATGCCGCCAGCTTTGCCTGAAAGGCGGACTTGGGCCACATATTTAATGGGTGCATTGGCCACTTGGGCAAAAATGGGTGGGGTGTCGCCAGTCAGGCCCAAATCGACAGAGCCGACGGCCATGGCTTCTAAGAGGGGTGGTCCGGAAGGGAACTCAACCCAATTCAGCGGCGTGATTCCGGCTGTCTTCAGGGGTTCAACCAATGAGGCACGTGTTTGGGCCACCAACATGACCCCGTTTTTTTGAAAAGCGAGATTAACGCCCTTGCCTGTGGATCCGCTGCCTTGGCCACAGGCGGCAAGGGCAGCCGAAGCTGCCCCTGCTACCAAGAGACCGCGACGCGAGAACCTGTCCGCAATCGCTGTCATGAGATTAACCCCCGAACTTAGCGCGCAGGGTCAAACCGACATAACGGTCTGCATCGCGTGGGATCAGATAGCGCAATGCACCACCTGGGCCACCTGGCGTGACCAACGAAGCATATTTCTCATCGGTCAGGTTTTTGATGTTCAAGGTCAAGCGATAGCGATCTTGCTTGTCGCTGATCCCGATCGACGCATCGACGATGGTGGTTTCAGGAATGCGCAGCAATGGGTTCTCGCCGATATCCGAGAATTGGTCGCTGCTATAGGAAACCTGACCATTCAAGTGAATGATCCCTGGAAGTGCTTCAGGCTCCCACTCATAATTGGCACCCAACGAAGCCTTCAAGCGAGGCGACAAGGCCAAGCGCTCACCGCGGCGGGCGGACGACAGAACCAAGTTGGCATCGCGGAATTCTTCGATCTGCGCGTCGGTGACGGCCAAACCACCATTGATGGTCAGGCCGCTGTCAGCGCGGATCAACCAGTCAAGTTCAAGACCCGTGGTGGAAACATTACCCGCATTGGTCAAGCGGGTGATGACCACACCGTTCAAGGTGTCGAAGTTGTTGGCTTGGAAATTCTCATAAACCGCGCGGAAGACTGCGAAGTTCAAGATGATGCGGTTGTCCATAAAGGCCGTCTTCACGCCACCTTCGGTCGAATCCACGGTTTCTGGCTCAATCGCGTTCAAGCCCGTTGGGTTCATGTTGAAGAAGACGTTATAGGCAGGGCCCTTATAGCCGCGCGATTGGGTCACATAGAAGTTGATGTCGTCGGTTGCCTGATATTTCAGACCCAATTTACCCGAAACATTATCTTCCTTCGTGTTGCCCTTGAAGCCGCTGGTGTCGTTGCGAATGCCTGGCAGACCACCAATCGGTGAAGGGACGCGGTTGTGGTAGTAGCTGAGCTTGTCTTGAGTGACACGCACACCACCGACAACGGACAAGCGCTCGGTTGCTTGATAGCTGCCGTCGGCAAACAAAGCGACGTTGCGCGATTCAGAGCCAAAGTTGGCGCTGGAGAAGGCCGACACAAAGGTCGAGACGCCGGTTGCTGTCGAGCAAGGACGTTGACCGGTGGTGTCGATCGCCAAGGTCGAAGCGCTGCAGACGATCACGTCGCGACGGAAGTCACGCTCGGTCTCAGCATTTGCATAATAAGCACCAACCACATATTCCAACGGCTTGCCCGCAGGTGATGTCAGGCGCAATTCCTGGCTGAAGGTGGTCGAGGTTTGTGGGCCATCATCATGCAACTGGGCAAAGCCATTGCCGACATAAGCGGCTGGACGGTCCAACCAGTCACCTTCGCGAACTTCGCGGTTGTCCCAACCACGATAGGCCGTGATGGAGGTGATGGTGAAGTCGCCAGCATCCCAATCGGCCTGCGCCGAAACACCCCAAGATTCTTCTTCGGTGCGGGTAACAAGGTTGTTGCGAACAGCGCGGGTCTCATCGCCAGCAAAAGTAATGCCTGGCAAAAGCGTCAAAAGCGCTGCTGCGTTGGCACCGGTTGGTGCTGTGCCGATGACTTCACCGCAGCAATTGTCGTCTGCTTTGCGGTAGTCACCAATCAAGCGCAGCTTCAGGCTTTCAGACGCATCAATGTCCAAGATGCCGCGAACGCCATAACGCTCATAGCCATTGATCTTGTCGCCAGTGGTCAGGTTTGTGATGTTGCCATCATAGGAGCCACCAAACACGGTGACGCGCGAACGGACGGTGTCGCTGAAAGGCATGTCGACCGATGCGCGCAGCTTGAACTCATTGCCGTCGTTTGCGGTCAGTTGGACGTCACCGCTATGCACGCGGCCTGGGCTGTTCGAGATGATGTTGACCACACCGGCCGACGAGTTCTTACCAAACAGGGTGCCCTGTGGGCCGCGCAGGACTTCGATGCGCTGAATGTCAGAAAGATCGCCGAAGGCTTCACCGGCACGCGCCAAGACAACGCCGTCCAAAACCACTGCAACGCTGGGCTCTGCCGCGATGGAGAAGTTGATGGTGCCAACGCCGCGCAAGAATAGCGAGGAGTTCAGGTTTGTGCCGCCCTTACGGAAGTTCAGGGTTGGGATTTGGGTTTGCACGCTTTCGATGTTGTAGCCACCTGCGCGAGCGATTTGCTCCCCGCCGATAACCGAAACCGCCGCCGCCACTTCTTGCACGTTCTGAACGCGCTTTTGTGCCGTCACGATGATGACTTCAGCACCATCATCGGATTTTGCTTCGGTTGCTGCTTGGGCAAAAGCACTGGTGCCCATCGCAAAGAAAAGTGTGGCCGCCGCAGCTGACCCGAGTAATAGATGACGCATATTATCCCCTCAGTGATGATGGATCTCTAAGGATCCTTCGATTGACGTCAAAATCACGTTCTCGTCGTGAAATGCAAGCGGCGTTTGTGTTGGAAGCTTCCGATTTGAGAAACGGGTGCCATTCTCGCAACACTTTGACCTTGTAACCTTTCCTTTAATGTAAGCGGATGATTTGCCCTAGCAGCGCAGCTAACCATAGACCTTAGCTGCGCTTAGGCTTAGTTTGGAGGCGCAGAGTTACGGATGCACCACGGGGTAAGGCGAATGAATAGCGTTGAAATCATTGAAGTTGGTGCCCGCGACGGGCTGCAAAACGAGCCTGACATTCTGCCCACGGAGAAAAAAGTCGCTCTGATCCAAGCAGCCATTGCCGCAGGCGTTCGCCGGATTGAGACCGCAAGTTTCGTCAATCCACGCCGCGTCCCCCAGATGGCTGATGCCGAAGCTGTGATGGAGGCCCTGCCAGATAGCGATAAAGTGACCTATATCGGCCTTGTCCTGAACGAACGCGGGGCAGAGCGGGCGCTTGCCACCCGCGTGCATGAACTGGGGGCCGTTGCTGTTGCCAGCGATAGTTTCGCGATGCGCAATCAAGGTCAAACCAGCTTTGAGAGCATCGGTATCGCCAATGCCATTGTCGGCATGGCCAAAGCAGCAGGGCGGTCGGGCCAAGTTACGATTTCGGCGGCCTTTGGCTGTCCGTTTGAAGGCGAAATTGACCCAGATCATGTCGTGGCGATGGCCGAGGCTTTGGCCAAAGCTGGCCCGCGCGAAATCGGACTCGCCGACACGATTGGCGTGGCGGTCCCCAGCCAAGTGAAGGCCTTGGTGACCCGCGTCCAAGCCGTGATTGGCAATATTCCTATTCGTGCGCACTTCCATAACACCCGCAATACGGGCCTTGCTAATGCGTGGGCGGCTTATGAGGCAGGCGCTGTAACGCTCGATTCCAGTCTGGGGGGCTTGGGTGGATGTCCGTTTGCACCCAAGGCCACCGGTAATATTCCGACCGAAGACCTCTTATATCTGCTCCATCGCTCTGGCGTTGCGACAGGCATTGACCTCGACGCGATGATCGAAGCTGGTCAGTGGTTGACAGGAATTATGGGCCGACCTTTGCCCGCTATGGTCACCAAAGCCGGCAATTTCCCGCCGCAAACAGCTTTGGCTTAGGGGCTACCATGTCTGAAGCAACTGGACCTCTAAAAGGCCTGCGTGTCATCGAACTGGGCGTGCTGTTGGCTGGCCCCTTCTGCGGACAAATCCTTGGTGATCTCGGTGCTGAGGTGATCAAAGTCGAACCACCCGGTCAAGGCGATCCCCTACGCGACTGGGGTACCGTCAAGAAGGACGGCCATGGCGTCTGGTTCCCGATCGTCGCCCGCAATAAGAAGTGCATCACGCTGGATTTGCGCCAAGCGGACGGCCAAGAAGTCCTGAAAGATCTGATCAAAGAGGCGGATTTCCTTCTGGAGAACTTCCGTCCCGGTACGCTGGAGAAATGGGGCCTAGGCTATGACGTCCTGTCGGCTATCAATCCCGGCCTGATCATGATCCGGGTCTCCGGCTATGGCCAGACAGGGCCAAACAGTCCCAAGGCAGGCTATGCCAGCGTGGGCGAGGCGATGGGCGGTCTTCGCTATGTGATGGGGGAGCCTGATCGAATGCCGTCTCGGGCTGGTATCTCCATTGGCGACAGTTTAGCGGCAACCTATGCCGCGATTGGCGCCTTGGCAGCCCTTGAACATCGCCGCAATACCGGGCGCGGTCAGATCGTGGATTCGGCCATTTATGAAGCCTGCTTTGCGATGATGGAAAGTTTGGTGCCTGACTATCATTTTGGCGGCTATATTCGCGAGCGAACAGGTTCTTTCCTGCCGAAAATCGCACCGTCCAACATTTATCCAGCCAGTGATGGCATGCTGATCTTGGCCGCCAATCAGGATACCGTTTGGCGGCGCTTGGCAGAAGCCATGGGCCAACCAGAGCTTGCCGACGATCCGCGCTTTCTGACCCATGTCGCGCGCGGCGAGAACCAAGCCGAACTGGATGCTTTGGTGAGCGCGTGGAGCCTTCAGATGACGTGCACCGACTTAGAGGCGGTCTGTGAGGCCCATGGTGTGCCGTGCGGGCGGATCTATCGCGCGCCAGACATGATGGCTGACCCCCACTTTGCCGCGCGCGAAGCCATTGTGACGGTGGAGCATCCGGAATTGGGGCCATTCCCCATGCCCAACGTCTTCCCGAAACTATCGAGCACGCCCGGCAATGTGCGTTGGACCGGGCCAGAGCTTGGCAGTCATACAGATGAAGTACTCGCCGACATGCTGGGCTATGATGCCGACAAAATTGCGACGCTCAAAAATGCAGGCGTGATTTAGCGCGCTGAATCGTCAAATAGGCCGGATTGGGGCGGTGCTTTGGGTTCAGGCAGGCCAAACAATTGATAGGCACGTGCAGCAGCAACGCGGCCACGCGGGGTGCGCATGATAAAGCCTTGCTGCATCAAATAAGGTTCAATCACATCTTCCACGCCGTCGCGGGCTTCTGAGATTGCAGCAGCAAGGGTTTCCACACCAACCGGCCCCCCGCCATAGGTTTCAACCAAAGCACGCAAATAACGCCGGTCGAGCATATCCAGACCATCTGGATCAATATCAAGGCGGGCAAGGCCATGCGCGGCGGTCTGGGCATCAAGCGGGCTTCCCAAGGCGTCGGCAAAGTCGCGCACCCGCCGCAGCAGACGCACCGCAATGCGGGGGGTACCTCGCGCTCGGCGCGCGATTTCTGTTGCCCCATCTGGGGTCAAGGGCGCACCTAGTTTGCTAGCGGCGCGCCGCAGGATCAGCTCTAAATCCGCTACGCTATAAAAATCGAGGCGTGACACAATGCCAAACCGATCGCGCAGAGGGGTCGATAACAGGCCTGCCCGCGTGGTTGCACCCACCAACGTAAAGGGCGAAAGATCAATCCGGATCGACCGCGCCGAGGGCCCTTCGCCGATAACCAGATCAAGGGCGTAATCTTCCATGGCCGGATAGAGAATTTCTTCTACCGCAGCCGGCAGGCGGTGGATTTCGTCGATAAACAGCACATCGCGCGGTTCAAGATTGGTCAAAAGGGCGGCAAGATCGCCTGCTTTGGCAATGACGGGCCCTGAAGTCGTTTTGAGATTTACACCCAGTTCGCGCGCCGTAATCTGCGCCAAAGTCGTTTTGCCAAGGCCAGGTGGACCAAATAGCAGCAAATGGTCCATTGCATCGCCCCGGCCTTTGGCGGCACGGACGAAGATTTCAAGGTTTGCTTTAAGCTCGGTCTGGCCAACAAATTCGTCAAAGCCAGAGGGGCGCAGCGCGCGGTCGATCGTGTCACCGGCCCGTAATTCCGACGAAATCAGCCGCTCGCCGCCAATGCCATCGCCCTCTTGGTTCATCGGCCAATCTCCTTCAAGGCCGCCTTCACAAGCGCTCCAACGCTCGCCTCATCGCCAAGGCTGCGGCTGGCAAGGGCCACTGCGCGCAAAGCTTCAGGCTGGGCAATACCAAGATTGAGGAGGGCAGAGACAGCTTGCGATCGATCTGCAATGGCCGGGCCTTCAACCAAGGGCGCTTGGGGGGATTCTGGCGCTGAGGTGACAGGACTTCCGCCCTCGCTAAAGCCAAAGGTACCGGTTTGGCCCATCAGGCTGGCTGGTGGTGGGCGCCCCTTTAGTTCGGTAGCAATGCGTGCCGCCAGCTTTGGCCCGACGCCATTGGCGCGTGCAATGCTGACCTTATCTTCTAGCGCTGCCGCTTCCATCAATTGATGGGGCGAGAGAACGTCTAAAATCGCCAGCGCCACTTTGGCACCAACCCCGGTGATCTCTTGTAATTTGGCAAACCAAGCCCGCTCAGAATCCGACAAAAACCCAAAGAGCTTGAGGGAATCTTCGCGCAGTTGCGTCTCAATGAATAGATGCACGGCTGCCCCGTGTCCGAGGCGCGACAATGTCCGGGTTCCCGCAAAAACCAGATAGCCGACGCCACCAACTTCGATCAGCGCGCGATCTTCACCCGTTGCTGCCACCAGGCCTTTCAGCGATCCAATCATCCTTTAGCTGCCATCAAATGCGTGGGGCTGCGCCGTTCTGCTGCATGGCAAATGGCAGCCGCCAGCGCGTCTGCGGCATCGGCAGAAACGGTGCCAGATTGAGGTAGCAAGCGACGAACCATGAAGGCGACTTGGTCCTTCTCAGCGCCACCTGTGCCAACCAGCGCCTTTTTGATGTGTCGGGTGGCATATTCAGTTACCGCCACGCGATGTTGGGCAAGAACCGACAAGGTCGCGCCGCGGGCGTGACCCAAAAGCAAGGCGGATTGCGCATTCTTCGCCATGAAAACCTCTTCAACCGCCGCTTCGGTGGGATTGTAGAAATCAAGCACGTCTTTAATGCCAATGGCAAGGAGGCCTAAACGCTCCGTCAAAGCTAGTCTTGTCGGCGGTGCTAAAACGCCATGAGCGACCCAGGAAATACGCGCGCCCTCGCAAGCAATCACGCCCCAACCGGTGCGCTGAAGGCCGGGGTCAATGCCAAGAAGGATCGTCTGGAGTGACATGTCTTTCGTCCTGTAAAGCGAATCGCCGCCTTCGTGCACCCAAGCACCTTAACAGAACATAACCAGAACGACAAAGCCATGCTATTTTTTCTTCAGGAGCACCACATCAGCCCGGCCATGGCTGGAGTGCCAGGTCTTGTGCACGTCAAACTCAGCGAATTCTAAGCTCAGGGTCTCGGCTGTGAATTGTTGCGCCGCACCCATCGCCAGCCAGTCGCCCGGACTAAAGAGACAGCCGGCGTCATGCCACTGTATGCTCGCTTCTTTCTGTGCGACTGCGCCAAATTGCACTTGTTGGCTTGCAGCTTCATGGAAGATGCGCGGTTCAAGGCCGTGGCTCTTGCCCAAGCGGGTTAAACAGGTGCGCACCAGATGCAAGCCAAAGTCCTGATAAGCCGCCTCTGCCACAGCGGCATCCTGGGCCAGCTCAATGGTCAACAGAAGGAAGTCATCGGGCTTCAGCGTTTGGACGGCCCCGGCGATTAGGTTCCGCCGCTCAGCTCTTGATAAAAACCCAAATCCACCACCCGCAATCAAGGCTAAGCTGGTTCCCGAACCGATTGCGGGTAAGTCCCACGATGACGGGCTGGCACTGGCTGGGGCCAAGCTGATCTCTGCCGTTGAGTCTATTGCGGTGAGCGTATCAAAGATCCGGGGATCGATCTCGCGATTCATCAATACAATGGCTTTGGGGCGCTCCAGCGCCATCAGAACTTGTGCGGTCCGCAACCCCGTAAAAGGGCCGAGGTCGATCAGGCGTGCCGCCGGGCCAATCAATTCACCTAGCTGGGGCAGGAGCCGATCCAGCACTTCACGCTCGGCCCGCTCAATATGGGCGGCGGGATTATGCAACCCCAAAGCGATAGGCACAGTCCGTCCACCATCCAACAAATCTTGCTGGTGTTGTCGCACCAAATCTTCAAGCATTTAAATTCTCACCTCAAGAAATAATCTTCAAACCAACTCAATTCAAACCAACTCAAGCCAATGACAAACCGGCACCGCTAGCACGCAGCGCGGTTGAAGATAATGGATTCCAACGCGCAGGTATATAGACCCAAGCGGGTGGTGCCGCGCGCGGGCAAGCTGTGGCATCGGTCAAATTCAACCGGGCATGAGGAAAACGTTGTGCTAATCGCCCTAGTCGAGCCCGTGGTCCTGCCCCTGGTCGGGACACCACACAAATCGGAATTAGGCGCGCAATATCCTGCCAGCCGCGCCATCGCTCAAACCCGCTTAAATTATCCGCCCCCATCAGCCAGACAAAATGTACACCGGGAAACCGCCTCTTGAGGCCTTTCAGTGTGTCGATGGTGAATTGGGTTTTCAATTGCGTTTCAATATCGGTGACAATGTTGTGCCGTCCGCGTGCCACTGCGCGTGCCGAGGCCAAACGGTTCTTGAGGGGCGTGGATTTCGGCTTCAACGGGTTTTGCGGGGAGACCAGCCACCAGACACAAGTCAGGCCCAGCCGGGCACGGGCTGTTTCGGCCACATGGGCGTGGCCAGAATGGGCAGGATCAAAAGAACCACCGAGGAGCCCGACTTTTATCCCTCGCGGCGCTTGTAGCGCGTATCGCATGGGTCAGGATTAGGGGAGAGAGCGGCATAGGGGAAGGGGTTATGCTCACATTGAGGATAGATTGCTGCTTTCGCTTCGGCGCTAGCTAAAATGCATTCCAACTCGAAACTGCTTGCTAATTGGCTGGGAAGGGCGCATAGGGCACGCGTCTAATGACGGTTCTATGCTTGTCTGTTCGCTGAGATCTTCGGCGCTGCTCTCAAAAATACCTCCTGAAATGTCGACGCCAAAATGCCTGCACATGCAGGCATCATCTCTCTATGAACGGAACTACTCTAATGACTACCGGAACAGTAAAATGGTTTAACGGCCAAAAAGGCTTTGGCTTTATCGCTCCTGATGACGGCGGCCCTGATGCCTTCGTCCACATCAGTGCAGTGGAACGCTCGGGCATGAGCGACCTGCGCGACGGCCAAAAGGTCAGCTATGACCTCGTGGCAGATCGCAAGAGCGGCAAAATGTCTGCCGAAAACCTGCAAGATCGCGCTTAAAAACCAGGCTTCGTCTTGAAGCCTAAGTGATAAGCCCAAATGGGTGCGGCCGGTGCCTCAGCATTGGCCGCATCCTCGGGCCCTTCGCCCTGTCCCCGCATAAATCTTTCACCGAAGTGAGTACCAGATGGCCAAGGGACAAAAGAAAAGTAATAAGGAAATCCGCAAACCTAAGGCGGAAAAATCCAAGACCGAAGCGCCAACACCTTTGTTCTCCAAAGGGGCGACAACGGCGGATAAAGTGCCAATGGGCAAGCGTTAAGGCCTTTGGAAGCTGGGTGTCGAGATGGCTTGCGCCGGATTAGGCTCCACCCGCCGATAAGCCAAAGCCTCGGCAATATGAATACGCTTTACCCCGTCCGCCCCATCAAGGTCTGCAATCGTCCGTGCGACTTTCAGCGTGCGATGATAGGCCCGCGCAGATAAACGTAGCGCATCTGCTGCCTTTCCCAACAAGTCTCGCCCAGGCCCGTCGGGAGCCGCGACGCGGTCTAATACGGCTCCGCTGGCAATGGCATTCGTGGCAATCACCAACCCGTCATTTTGATATCGTTCCGCTTGAGCAGCACGGGCCAAGGCTACCCGGGCGGCGGCTTCTTGTGTACCTTCTGCGCTGGCGGGAAGGGCGAGGTCCGCAGCGGTCACGGCGGGAATGTCAATTTGCAGGTCTATGCGGTCGAGGAATGGCCCAGAAATGCGCGACTGATACGACACCATACAGCGCGGCGCTTTCCCGCATGTCCGCCCGGCAGCCGCCCCACAGCGGCATGGGTTCATCGCGGCAATCAGCTGAAAGCGCGCCGGATACGTCACATGCCGGTTGGCGCGCGCCACCACCACTTCGCCGGTCTCTAAGGGTTGGCGAAGCGCATCGAGTGCTTGGGCGGAAAATTCTGGCAATTCATCCAGAAACAAAACGCCGTGATGGGCTAAAGATACTTCTCCCGGCTTCGCCCGAATACCACCACCCGTCAAAGCGGCCATACTGGCAGAGTGATGCGGCGCGCGGAAAGGCCGCGTGCGCGTCAATGAACCGCGTTCAAGCATCCCAGCTACGGAGTGGACCATCGACACTTCGAGCAGTTCCCGCGCACTCAAGGGCGGCAATAGGCCCGGAAGACGTTGTGCCAGCATGGATTTGCCAGCGCCTGGTGGGCCAACAAACAACAAATTATGCCCACCAGCCGCTGTGATCTCAAGGGCGCGCTTGGCTTGCTCTTGTCCCCGCACATCTTTCAAGTCTGCCACTGGCGGCGCTTCAAGGAGGGCGCCGGGTTGGGCCAGTTCAAGTGGGCGCGCACCACGGACATGATTGATAAAGCCCATCAAGCTGGACACCCCGATGACCCGCCCGCCGGACCACGCGGCCTCCGAGGCGGACGCGGCCGGGCAAACTAAGGTCAAATCCTCACCATGAGACGCCATGGCCGCAGGCAACGCCCCAACAATGGGCTGCCAATCACCATCCAGCCCTAACTCACCAAGGACGGCGAGGCCGTCTAACGCGTCGGACGGCAGGACACCCATGGCTGTCAAAAGCGCCACAGCGATGGGCGCATCATAGTGGGAGCCTTCTTTGGGCAAGTCCGCCGGTGCTAAATTGACCAAGACGCGTTTTGCAGGGACGGATAAGCCAATGGCCGCAAACGCAGAGCGTACGCGCTCCCGACTTTCGGCAACGGCCTTGTCTGCCAAGCCGACAATGGAGAAATAAGGGTTCGCTCCGGCGTCGGTTATTTGTACTTGAACATCTACCCTGCGTGCCTCGGCCCCATCAAAGGCCCATGTTACCAATCGAGCAACCATCGTTTCGCTTCCGAACTATCCACATTCCAACTAGAAATTAGAACACAAAACGAACAAAAAACGAACAAAAGAAAATTTCAAGCGCTAGATTGTGATTTTCAACCTTGAAAGGTTGTGTACAACTTAATTACCATAAAGTAATCCCTAGTTCAATTTACGCTCGATAGCATCCCACATCAGCGAAACGGCATTAACCCCAGAGAAAGCCTTGAGCGCCAAGGCACCGGTTGGAGAGGTGACGTTGATCTCGGTCAAACGTCCAGCGATCACGTCGATGCCGACGAATAAAAGACCGCGCTCTTTCAGGGTTGGGCCAATGGCACGACAGATCGCCAGATCGGCTTCACTTAAATCGACGGGATGAGCGGTACCACCGACCGCGAGGTTGGAGCGAATGTCATTGCCCTTCGGCACGCGATTGATCGCGCCCACAGGCTCACCATCCACCAGAATGATACGCTTATCGCCTTCAAAAACGCCGGGCACAAAGGCTTGCACCATGATCGGGTCTCTGCTGGTGGTGAAGAACAGGTCTAACAGTGCACCCAAATTGCCATCCTCTGGCTTAATCCGGAACACGGCCGCACCGGCATTGCCGAACAAAGGCTTGACCACAATGTCCTGATGCTCGGCCTGAAACGCCTTAATGGTGGTAACATCGCGTGAGACCAAGGTTGGTGGCATCAAGTCTGGGAAAAGCAATGGGACGATCTTCTCAGGGCTTGAGCGCACCCAGAAGGGGTCATTCACCACCAAAGTCTTGCCCTTCAGGAACTCCAGCATGTGAGCGGCCGTGATATAGCTCATGTCAAACGGCGGGTCCTGCCGCATCAGGACGACATCGACGTCCTCAGCTAGGTCCAACACCACTTCTTCGCCTAACGAGACATGGTCGCCTTTGACGCGTTGGACTTTAGCAGGCTTGGCCCGCGCGCTTACTTTGCCTTCTTGCCAACTCAAGGTCTCAACCTGATAGACAAAGATCTCATACCCCCGGATTTGCGCCTCTTCGGCCATCGCAAAAGTGCTGTCGCCCTCAATATTGACGTGCTCAATCGGGTCCATCTGAATGGCAATACGCAGGGGTTTTGAGGCAGGTAAATCAGACACGGGATGAACTCGCTAATTGAGCTTTTGGCGGAGAGTTTGGGTTCTGTCGCGATCAGCTTGGGTGTAGCCTTGAAGTTGGCTTGCCCGTTGCGCCCATTCAAGGGCAATATGAATTTGTCCTGCGGCTTCTGCAGCTTGGGAATAGTCAAGCGCGACCTGATAATTGTCGGGGGCCAGAAGAGCGCGGCGAAATGCCGCCCGCAACCAAGCGTCAATCTGCCCAGAAGCACGCGCCCGGGCTGCGAGATTGGTTTGCAGACGAACCGCCATCACCCGATCCGAAACCGGGGCGAGCATCGCCTCGCTCAAGGCCTTGATCCCAACCCGATTGGCAATTTCTGAGAGGCCGACCTCATCCACAATCGCGCCGCCAGCAAGGGGGTCAATAAAGATGGGCCCATCAGGGGCCTCAAGCCGCAGCAAGAAATGCCCCGGTGAATCCACCCCATGAAGTGCAGCGTGTGACAGGCGGGCGACATGGCGCCAAATGATCCCCAGCCCGACAGGCAAGCCTGCCCGTGCCTTCAAAATGCTAATCAAGTCCGCATTGCCGGGATCATCAAAGTCTTTGGTAGAGCCTGCAAATCCCATTTCGCCAAAAATCAATTGCGAGAGCGCCAATGCAGATTGCGGCTTTCGTTGTTGGGCCAAGGCTGTCAGCTGATCAAGGACGCTGAGGGCTTCGGAAAGATCGCGGTCCGGGTTTTCATGAATGGCGCAAGCCAACGCGCAGGCCGTTAAGTCAAAGCGGTCCACTGGCATGTTCGCGCATACTTTAATCGCGCTTTCCGCGTCTGGTCGTGTCCTCGGGATCATTTTCGCCGCGCCCGAAAGGAAATCACATTGTCTGACTGACCCCGGCCACTTAGCATGGGGTCGACGTCTGGTCGACAAGCGTCACGAACATGTTTCGGCCAACGCCATTTGGAGACGACCATTAGATCATAGCGCCAAGAGAAATGTTGAGTCCACGCGCGTCTGGACGTCCAGCCTGTTGCCGCCCGCACAATGCGCGACATTTGTCGTGGCCGCAGCACTTCAGCGGCATCAACGGCCTGTTGGCGCATTTTCACTTCGATGAAAGCCAACACATTGCCGCGCCGCGCGATCAGATCAATCTCACCTGCCGGCGTCTGTACCCGCCGCCCCAGAATGGCATATCCCTTGAGCTGCAGCACAAAGGCCGCCCAATTCTCGGCCCATCGCCCAGATCTTTCTGCAAGAGCGCGCTGGGTCAAATTCATGAAGCCACTCGCTTCTGCCCAGCAACCAAAGCTAGAGCACGGCTATAGACATCACGGCGAGCAATCCCAGTCTGAAGCGCCACGGCCGCGGCCGCATCCTTGACGCTGAGGCGGGATAAGGCTTCTTCCAAGGCACCATCTAAATCAGGCACCTCGGCAGTATCGGCGTCCTGGCTTTTCCCGCCGACCACAACGACAATCTCGCCGCGCGGTGGATCGGCCTCGCTATAATGTGCCGCTAAGGCTGAAAGGCTGCCGCGTCGGGTCTCCTCATAGAGCTTGGTCAGTTCGCGCGCGACACAAGCGGGTCGGTCGCCAAAAACCTTGGCCATGGCGCTAAGGCTCTCCGCGAGACGCGGCCCGGTTTCATAGAAGATCAACGTGGCGGGGATGGCGGCAAATTCATGGAAGAAGTCCGCTCTAGCCCCAGCTTTGGAGGGGGCAAACCCAGCGAAGAAAAACCGGGCGGAAGGAAGGCCTGAAACAATCAAGGCCGCTAAAGCGGCAGACGCGCCGGGGACTGCCAGAACCTTATGCCCAGCTTCAATCACGCCGCGCGCCAAGCGCTCGCCTGGGTCACTGACGCCCGGAGTGCCCGCGTCGGAGCAAAACGCAACCGCCCCACCGTGTTCAAGAATCCTCAGTGCTTGCATGAGGCCACTTTCCGTTGCCGATTCGTCGCATCGCGCGACCTTGCCGCTGATACCATGCAGCCCCATCAAGCGCTTGGTTACACGGGTATCTTCGGCCAAAATCAGATCGCAGTCAGTTAGGGTTTTGGCCCCACGGGGCGTAAAGTCGCCCAGATTACCAATCGGCGTGGCAACCAAGTAAAGTCCCGATTCTAACAGCATTTTTACGGGCGTTTCCAGTTGATGCGATTGCACCAGCCCTGCCTCGCGCTTAGACTTAGGCCTCTTATTGGGAGTAACGTTGGCCATGTCATCCATTTCTAGGACAGAAGGTTTGTACTTTCCGACAAAGATACCAAGCCTTAAAGACGCGCTAGGCGCAAGCCTCTGCGCAGCTATGTTGTTTGGCTTAGCATCGTGTGCTTCCACCCCACAAACAGCCGTGCCGCCGCCACCACCGCCTAAGCCGGTGGTGCAAGAGCCGGTCAACCCCTATCTGATTAAAGCAACCAATCGGTTGACACCTCCCCATACGGCTGGTCGTAAACTGGTTCGTGTCGCCCTTTTGGCACCGTTCAGCAGCGACAATCCGGCCATCCGCAACGAAGCCCAGACGCTGCAAAGTGCGGCCGAACTTGCGTTATTTGAGCATGGAGATGCGTCTATGCTCCTCATTCCAAAGGATTCTGGTGATACTCCAGAGTCTGCACGTGACGCGGCTGTCGATGCCATGCGCTCTGGCGCAGACTTCATTTTGGGCCCTTTATTTGCCAGCGGCGTGACGGCTATTGCCCCCTATGCGCGCGCCAATGATGTGCCGATGTTTTCCTTTTCGACCGATACGTCCGAGGCAGGCCGGGACATTTATGTATTGACCTTCTTGCCCGAGGATGAGGCTCGTCAGATTGTCCGCTACGCGGCCGAGCAGGGCGTCAAAAGGCTGGTCGTTTTGGCACCGGAAGGCCGATATGGTGACCGGGTAGCAGCGGCCGCTAGGGAAACGGCCGCTTCAGCCGGCCTCGAGTTCATGGGCGATGAGCGCTATGATCCGAGATCAACATCAATGACCTCCGCCTTAGAAGTCGCAAAGCGTGTTGCGGGCAGGGTCTCCGGCGGTAATGCCAGCCGGCAGACTGCTGTTTTGATCCCCGAGCGGGGTGCCATGTTGCGCGCCATTGTTCAAACCCTAGGCCAGTCGGGCGCAAGCTCTCGCCAGGTTCGTTATTTGGGAACAGGTCTCTGGAACGATCCTGACATTTTAAACGACAGCCGGATGATCGGTGCTTGGTTTGTGACGCCAGATGTGGCAGCCCGCAGCGCCTTTGAGCAACGCTTCAGCCAAGCCTATCAGCGTAAACCAACCCGCCTGGCCGGCATGGGCTATGATGCGACCGCCATGCTGGCCCGCATGACGCGGGAAGGCAGTAAATCGGGTGCCTCGGCCCGCGCCATTGAGGCCCAAGATGGCTTCATCGGTGTCGATGGGTTGTTCCGGTTCAGAAGCCATGTGGTTGAGCGCGGCATGGCCGTGAATGAAGTCGTCGCCCGTGGCAGCAAAGTTGTGCAAGTCGCCCCAAAGACATTTCAAAAATAGGCGCGTCATTTACGAGGTGAGGCATGGGAGACATTCGCGTACGGCCCTTGGAAGCCACCGATCGACCTGTTTGGGATGAGCTTTGGCACGGGTATTTGACTTTCTATCAGGTCAGCCAATTTGCCCCAGAAGTGACTGAAGCCACTTGGCAGCGCTTGATGGATCCAAATGGACCCTTGCATGGCCTTGTGGCCGTTGATGGCGATGAAGTCTTGGGCCTCGTCCACTTCTTGTATCATCCATCCTCTTGGACGATTGGGCCCTATTGTTATCTGCAGGATTTGTTCACTTTCCCGGCTGCGCGCAAGCGCGGCGTGGGTGAGGCATTAATTGAAGCCGTGGCGGAGGCAGCACGCGCCCAAAATGCCGCCCGGGTCTATTGGCTGACGCATGAAACCAATGCGCCCGGTCGTAGTCTTTATGATCGCGTCGCACGCCATGCTGGCTTTATCCATTACATCAAGGATTTGTAATCAGAGGCTTTGGATTTTGCGGCCAACCTTATTGGCATACATGGCCTCATCGGCCCGCGACAAAGCCCGTTCACCCGTATCGTCCGCATCAAACGTATAGGAGCCATAAGCGGCGCCGACTTGCAGGCGATGACCCTGATAGGTGATTTCTGTCCGTGAAATTGCTTCGGCCAATTGCGCGCCTTTGCGGCGGGCATCTTCAGGGCCAGCCTTTGCCAGAATGACGGCAAACTCATCCCCGCCCACGCGGCCTACCAAGTCACTCTCGCGAATGTTAGCCGCTAGCGTTTCCCCTACCGCCAGCAGGATCGCATCGCCAGCGGGGTGGCCAAAGCGGTCATTAATCTGCTTGAAGCCATCCAGATCGAAATAGATGAGGCTCGCTTGCACCTCATAACGTTGGGCAAAGCTAATCACGCGGTTCAATTCACGTTCAAAAGCGCGTCGATTGAAAACCGGCACCAGAGTATCTCGGTCCGCCAATTCTTCCGAACGTCGCAACCGATCCACCAAGCGCGCACGATCTGATTTCAGACTTGCTACTTGATCGGCCAAATGCTTTAGCGCCCGACGGACATGCGGGGTCAATTCTTGGGGTGGAATGCCTAAAACCGCAGGTGCCTCGGGATTGGTGGCTGGAGAAACCGCTGCGGCACGCGGGGTAGGGCTAGGTTCCGCCACAGGGCTTCGCTTGGCAGCAGCAGCAGCCAGAGTGGCCCGTTCGAGCGCCGACTTCGGCTGCAAGGAAGGCGAGGTCGCTTTTGGCTTTCCATCAGAATGATGCTGTGCAAACGACACCGCCCAAAGCTCCTATCTTAACCGCCTCACACGGTCGCTAATTTCAGTCCAATTACCAGATATAGGCGCATCTTGTAAGGGCACAAAATCTGAAAATCGGGCATCTAGGCTGTGCGCGCGAATGGTTAATAAGGTGTTTATACGCATGGAGTTCCGATCAGGCCTTCCCTTCCGGCCCCTTTGCGACTAGAAGCCCCGCTTTCTTGGGTGGTGACGGGCGTGCACGCTTTTGCAGGGTGCCCCCGTCTCAATTGTTGGAAAGCACAATCGATGGCCTCAAATCCGCAAATTGGCCCGCAAATTAGCCCACAAATTGGATTGATCATGGGTTCCCGCTCGGATTGGGAAACCATGATTGAGGCGGCCAAGATTCTTGACCATTTAGACGTGCCTTATGAGGCCAAAGTGGTTTCTGCACACCGCACCCCTGACAAGATGAGCCTCTATGCGAAGGAAGCCAAGGGTCGTGGCCTAAAGGTGATTATTGCCGGTGCCGGCGGGGCTGCGCATTTGCCCGGTATGGTCGCCGCGATGACAACTTTGCCCGTGCTCGGTGTGCCTGTGCGCTCGGCTGCTTTGTCTGGCCAAGACAGCTTGTTGTCGATTGTGCAGATGCCAAAGGGCATTCCAGTCGGCACGCTCGCGATCGGTCCAGCTGGTGCCGCCAATGCTGCTTTGTTGGCGGCTTCTATCCTCGCTTTAAACGATGACGCTCTGTCCGCGCGCTTAACTGAGTGGCGCGAAGCCCAGACCGAAGCGGTTGGGGATGATCCGCGCGAATGACAGCCACACTTGACCGCCTTGCTCCCGGTTCGACCATTGGCATTTTAGGTGGCGGCCAATTAGGCCGAATGCTGGCTGTTGCCGCCGCCGAATTGGGCTTTGACTGCGTGGTTTATGAGCCTGAGGCCAATTGCCCTGCCGGTCGCGTCGCTGCCCGATGCATTACTGCGGCTTGGGACGACCAAGAAGCCTTGGCCGCCTTTGCCGACTGCGTGGATGTCGTCACTTTTGAGTTTGAAAATGTGCCGGCCCCGTCCTTGGCCTTTCTGGAAAAGCGCGCCATTATCCGCCCCGGGCTAAAGTCGCTACAATTGACGCAAGACCGTCTGGTTGAAAAGCAATTCATCCAAGGCTTGGGTCTTGAGACTGCGCCATTTGCAGTGTGCAATACGCTGGAGGATCTCGACGGTGCGGTTGCGGCCATTGGCTTGCCTGCTATCCTAAAGACCCGCACCTTGGGCTATGATGGGAAAGGTCAGTTCCGCTTAAGCCAGCCAAGTGATGCGGCAGAAGCGTGGGCCGCCCTAGGTGGTACGCCCGCTATTTTGGAAGGCTTTGTGCCGTTTGACCGCGAAGTTTCAGTCATTCTCGCGCGGGCTGTCGATGGTAGTTTTGCCGCCTATGATGTGACGGAAAATGTCCACCAAGGCGGCATACTTCGCACGTCCACGGTTCCGGCACAGGTCTCTGACGCCTTGGGCGATCAGGCCGTTGCGGCGGCGGCCCAAATTGCTGAAGCCTTGGACCATATTGGCGTGCTGGCGGTGGAGTTTTTCGTTGTTGGCGAGAGATTGGTGATCAATGAGATCGCCCCACGGGTCCATAATTCCGGCCATTGGACGCAAGACGGCTGTGCGGCAGATCAGTTCCAGCAGCATATTCGCGCTGTTGTCCACTGGCCCCTGGCCTCAACCAAACGCCACGCGCCAAGCGTGGTGATGACCAATCTGATCGGCAAAGATGTGGATGCTTGGGCGGACCTGGCTGACCAGGCTGACACCTTCGTCCATCTGTACGGCAAGCGGGCGGTGCGCGATGGCCGAAAAATGGGCCATGTGATTAAGATCTAAGGCTTGGGTTGAGCGCCATAGCGTAGGCGGGTCAAAATGCCCAAGGGGTCGGGTATCTTATCGACCAATTGATTGACTTGGGCTTTCACCTTCTCAAACTGCATCACCCGACCAATTTGCTTGTCTAAGAAGGCCCAAGTCGCAGCGCTATCATCGCTCTCATCCTGCAGCCAATAGGCCAGGGTCGCTAGATGGACGCCAGAAAGAATGGTGCGCTTGGTATAATAATTGAAGTCGGTCGAAGGATCGCCCATCGCGACCCACGCCCGGTCTGCCGCGCGCCAGCCAATCCGCACAGCATCTGGGGCATTATTGGGCACAGCCAGATAGATGGCGGCGCGGCGCAGGCTTTCCTTGTGGGTGGACAATGCTTCTAGCCGCACGCGCACGGCTAAGGTCGCCTTCGCGCGAATTTTTGTCCCCGGCGCACAATCTTCAATCGCACGTTCCATCGCGCGCTCCGCCCGGTCAAACCAAGCGTCTATCAGGTCCACCGCACCGCGCGGGGCCGCCAGCAAAGCTTCGCCTTCGCTGAGATTAGCCGCCTCACGCGCGCGCTCCAACGCATTGGGTAACCAGCCCGAGAAGCCCGCTTCATCCAAGGCAGCATCGAGATAGCGGTCGCGCAGAGCTTGGATCGGGTCGTGGCGGGAAGCTGGGTTTGTGAGGTCGGCGGAAACGGTCATAAGGCTTAAGATAGGTCATGGATGGCCTATGGTCCATCGCTGTTTTCGCAACTGACATGATTCGACATCATGAGGTGGACAATCGGGACTGATTTCTGTATGTCCCCCCCTCTACTTTCACTTGGCCAGTTTTCTGGTCGTTCGTCCAATTTATAGGGGGCTCCCCTGGTTCAGATCCTTGTGCGCGATAACAACGTCGATCAGGCGTTGAAAGCACTGAAAAAGAAGATGCAGCGCGAAGGCACCTTCCGCGAAATGAAGCGTCGTAATCATTTTGAAAAACCTTCTGAGAAGCGTGCTCGTGAAGATGCCGAAGCCGTGCGCCGTATGCGCAAGCTGCAGCGCAAGCGTGCGCAGCGCGAAGGCTTGGTTCTGAAGCGCTAAGGCCTTTTTGGCTTGAGTAGTCATAAGCCGCCGCTGGGGTCTCCTAGCGGCGGCTTTTGTACTTGTTGGGGACGGGGAGGGACACGCGTGCACGATCAACCGAGCGCAGGCCGCTTTGAAGGCCGCACCCATTTTTTGCCCGTACGGATTTATTACGAAGATACCGACATGTCGGGCATCGTCTATCACGCCAATTATCTGCGCTATTTTGAGCGCGGCCGGTCAGACTTTCTCAGGCTAGCCGGGATCCACCACAAGCAATTGCTCGAGCGCGATCCGCCGCTGGCCTTTGCCATTACGGGGATGGACATCAAGTTCAAAAAGGCTGCCCGCATTGATGACTGCTTGGTCGTGCAAACCCATTATGATGCGATCAAGGGCGTGCGACTAATCATCCAGCAGACGATTTTCCGCGGCGAAGAGGTGATTGCCACGGCCGCGGTAGAGGCCGTGACGATTGACCTTCAAGGTCGGCCAAAGCGGCCCTTTAAAGAACTCGAAGCCCAATTAGCGCCTTACCTGCTGCCCCTTTAGAGCGGCTTGCGCTTACGCCGCAAACGCAGGGCATTTTTGACGCGGTTCCAAACCTTATAGCGTTCCATCACGGGCAAGGGGTCAAGGTTCTCGAGGAATTGTTCGGCACAAGCGCGCCACGAGAAACCCTCCGCATACTTCCGCACTTGGGCGCGGTCTAAGCTCAAGCAGGCCTCGATGCTGGCAGTTAGATCATCGCCAATCACCCCAGCGTTAGAGCCCGGAATGATATCGTTTGGCCCCGGTGCCACAAAGGCTGCCACCGGGGTGCCCGTGGCCATGGCTTCAAGTATCACGAGGCCAAATGTATCCGTATAGCTTGGGAATACAAATACATCCGCATTGGCATAGCAGGCAGCCAGTTCTTCACCGAATTTAGCGCCCAAGAATTTGGCTTCTGGAAAGCGGGTCTCAAGGTCAACGCGCGCCGGGCCATCGCCGACCACCACTTTGGTGCCGTTGAGATTGCACGCCAAAAAGGCTTCCACATTCTTCTCAACCGAAACCCGTCCGACATACAGGAAGATCGGGCCTTCAATGCCGGCCAGCGGCCCACGGTCTGCAACCCGCAGCCGTGGATTGAATTGTTCGGTGTCGACGCCACGAGTCCAAAGTGCGAGATTTTTAAATCCGCGCGAGACCAACAGATCATGCATCGTAGGGGTCGCTACCATGACCCGACCTGCCATGTGGTGAAACCAGCGCACATAGGCATAACCCCAGCTTACCGGGATTGGGAAACGCGCCGAGACATATTCGGGATATTGCGTGTGATAGGAGGTGGAAAAGGGAAAACGATGCTGAATACAGATGCGGCGCGCCGTCAGACCTAGGGTACCTTCGGTCGCAATATGGACCGCTTCGGGTTCAAAATCCTCAAACCGCTCTTCAATATCATCCTTGGCAAATAGAGCCATTTTGATTTCGGGGTAAGTCGGCAATGGAATGGTTTTATAGCCATCACCGGGCGTGACCATCATCACATCATGGCCCATCTCTCGTAATTCCTGCACGGTGCGCGAAAGCGTCCGCACGACTCCATTGACTTGTGGTTCCCACGCGTCTGTTACCAGCATGATGCGCATATAGAGGCCCTTGTTTTTTCCGTGGTGTCCTTACAGTGTGCCGCCACAAAAGGCCAATAAGGCCTGCACCACCTGTGCCTGAAGAAAGACCGTCATGCTGACCCAAACAGACATAGAAGCCATGGATGCCACCAAATATGGCGATGAAGTTGCCATGGTGCAGACGCTGATCGACCAAAGCCCCTTGCGCGGCGCGGTGCGCTCGCAAGCCCTGATGGACGCTCAAGCCATCGTGCGCAAAGCGCGCGAGCGGGCCAAACCTGTCGGCATGTTGGAAACTTTCTTGGAAGAATTCGGCCTAACAACACCAGAAGGCCTCGCCCTGATGTGTCTGGCCGAGGCCTTGTTGCGGGTGCCCGATCAGGAGACGGCTGATCGTTTGATTGCAGAAAAAATCACCAGCGGTGACTGGGGCGGGCGGGCAGGCAAGTCCGACAGCACTTTGGTCAATGCGTCAGTCTGGGGGCTGATGTTGACCGGCAAAGTCGTCGATGTTGGTGCAGAAGCGCGCAAAGACTTAGGCGCTTTCATGCACCGTCTGACGCGCAAAGCCGGTGAGCCTGTCATTCGCGCCGCCGTCGGCCAAGCCATGCGTATCATGGGCGAACAATTTGTGCTGGGCCGCACGATTGAAGCGGCTATCAAACGGGGCCAAGGCGCGATCCGCAAGCAGCACGCCAGTCATTTCTCCTTTGATATGTTGGGTGAAGGCGCACGCACGCAAGAAGATGCCGCCCGCTATGCCAAGGCCTATGCCGAAGCCATTGAGGCGGTTGGCAAAACCTCTGGCGGGCTCGGGCCTGAGAAAGCCTCAGGCATCTCCGTCAAACTCAGCGCGCTCTCCCCACGCTATGACGCCCGCCAGCGCCACCAAGTGCATGAGGCGCTCTATCCGGTGGTCCTCAACCTCGCCCTGATCGCCAAGCGCTATGACATCGGCTTCTGCCTCGATGCTGAAGAAGCAGATCGCTTGGTCATTTCGCTAGAAATCCTCAATCGTCTCGCCCATGCGCCAGAGCTAGCAGGCTGGAATGGTCTTGGTCTCGCCGTTCAGGCCTATCAAAAGCGCGCGCCCAAAACGGTGGAGACGGTGATCGCCATTGCCCGTTCGTCAAGGCGGCGGATCATGATGCGCTTAGTCAAGGGTGCCTATTGGGATGCGGAGATCAAGCGGGCGCAAATGGCGGGTCGCCCGGACTTCCCGGTCTTTACCACCAAGCCCGCGACAGATGTGTCCTACCTCGCCTGCGCCGACCTGATGCTGCGCGCGCCAGATGCGATCTACAGCCAGTTTGCCACCCATAACGCCCACACTTTGGCCGCTGTCCGCTGTTTGGCCCAAGCAGCAGGCCAAGAGGCATATGAGTTCCAGCGCCTTCATGGCATGGGCGAGACCTTATATGCCACCGCACGCGATTTGTTTGGCGACATGAATGTGCGCGTCTATGCCCCCGTCGGCGCACATGAAGATTTGCTTCCCTATCTGGTTCGTCGCCTGTTGGAGAATGGGGCCAATACCAGCTTTGTGCATGCCTTCTTGGATGAAGATGTGCCGGTGGAGCGCGTCGCTGGGGACCCGTTGACAGCCCTGGAAGCAGGGACACGGCGGCATCTAAAAGTGCCCGCGCCGCCTGCGCTTTATGGCGATGCACGGGCCAACTCCAAAGGCCTTGATCTGACACTCGCCCCCGACGTCCTTGCGTTAGAGCAAGCCATCACAGTCCAAGCTCAAAAGAGCGAAGGCCAAGGGTCTGTCGCCGTTACGTCGCCGCAAAATCACAAGGTCATCGTCGGCCATATCGAGGAAACAAGCCTTGAAGCGCTTGATGCCGCCTGTGAGATGGCGCATACGGCCCAATCTGCTTGGGACCGTTTGGGCGGCTACGCCCGCAGCTTGATCCTGTTGCGCGCTGCCGATCTGATGGAGGCTGACCGCGCTCGATTGATCGCTTTGTGCTCGGCGGAGGCCGGTAAGACCTTGCAGGATTGTATCGATGAAGTCCGCGAAGCCGTGGATTTCTTGCGCTATTATGCCGCCCAAGCCGCCCAAGAGTTTCAAACACCACTTGAGCTTCCTAGCCCGGCAGGCGAGACCAATGTGCTGTCCCTGCATGGGCGCGGCGTATTTGGCTGCATCAGCCCGTGGAACTTCCCGTTGGCGATTTTCATAGGCCAGGTCGCTGCCGCTTTGGCGGCAGGCAATTCAGTCGTTGCCAAGCCCGCTGAACAGACCCCACTCATTGCCCAAGCCGCCTGCGAGATCCTCTATCAAGCCGGTGTCCCGAAGGATGTGCTGCACCTCGTTTTGGGCGATGGCCGAACAGGCGCGCATTTGGTCAGCAATTCAAAGATCGCAGGCATCGCCTTCACCGGCTCCACCAGCGTCGCGCGCCTCATCGCCCGCTCTTTGGCGCACAAGGACGGGCCGATTGTGCCCTTGATCGCCGAGACAGGGGGCCTCAATGCCATGTTTGTTGACACCACGGCCTTGAAGGAACAAGTCGTGGATGATCTCATCGTCTCGGCCTTTGGCTCTGCGGGTCAGCGTTGTTCGGCTCTGCGCTTATTGTTCCTGCCGCATGAAACGGCTGATGCGGTTCTAGACTGCCTGATGGGTGCCTTGGATGAACTGGTGTTGGGCGATCCTGCGCTCCTATCCACCGACATCGGCCCCGTGATTGATGCTGACGCCCGCGCGATTCTAGAGGCGCATGAAGCCCGCATGGCGCAAGAGGCCAAGATTTTGAAGAAGATCGATACCGGCGCGCTGGCTGAGCAGGGGCATTTCTATGGCCCGTGCCTAGTCGAAATCGATAGCCTCGATGTTATGGAGACCGAGGTCTTCGGCCCGATCCTGCATGTGATCCGCTATCACCCCGAAGCGATTGAAAGCGTTGGTGCGGCCTTGGCGCACAAGGGCTATGGCCTCACGCTGGGCTGCCACACAAGGCTCGATAGCTTTGTTGAAGAGGTTGAGGCGGCTGTTCCTGCCGGCAATTATTACGTCAATCGTACGATGACGGGCGCGGTGGTCGGCGTTCAACCCTTTGGCGGCGAAGGCCTATCGGGCACCGGCCCAAAGGCGGGCGGACCCCATTATCTGCACCGCTTCGCCACCGAGCGCACCAAAACCATCAACCGTGCCGCACAAGGCGGCGACCCGCGACTGTTTAACTTGTAGGGCTATTTCAGCAGGGACAAAACAAAACTTATCCCCCTCCCATAAAGCCTCGCATAACCTAGTCCCATCTCCGACGAGAGGGCGTTGTTGCTGCAACGGCGACACCGGTTGGGGATGGGTAAGCGGGCTTATGCCTCCGCAAAGGCCGTGTTCGAGTGTGTTCACGCAATCAGAATTGTCGGGCGGCGCTATCGCGAGCAAAGCGAAGCTTCGCGCCGTTCCAAGTCAAGTGAATGGGTCATGCGCCAGCGCGCAGGTTAGCTCAAAAACGCTACCAAGGCGTCCCGAAATGCGGGTTCGGCCACCGCGCTCAAATGATTGCCGGGCACCAGCTGACAGGTGGCATTGCCGAGTGCAGCAGCCAAGGCCATTGGGTCGCCATTGTCGCGGTCCTGATCGCCATTGACGACGAGGACAGGGGTCTTGATCGTGGTCAAAACCTCACGTGAGGTGGAGACTTGGGTAGAGAGGACCCCCAGGGCCGCCTCTGGGCTCATGCCGCGTTGTTTCAGGATCGTTTGGATATAGGCGCCAGCCCGCGCATCTTTGGCGTTAGGGCCATTTCTGATGCCGTCCTCAAAATAATCCTTACGTGTTCCGACCGTTGTGATGCCTGCCTCACCCATGCCACCTAGAAAGACTTTGGTAGGACGGCTATGGCCGCGCGCCAGCATCCGCACGGCTGTGCGTGCACCCAAGGAATAACCGACGAGATCAAAGTCCGTGATGCCAAGTTGGGCCAACAGGACTTCTTGATCCTGAGGAAGTGCATCTTTGGGATAAGCGGCTGGGCTCGTAGGCGCGTCGGATTGCCCATGACCGCGCAAGTCTGGCAAGATGATGCGTCGCCCGGTTGAGGCCATCGCGCTGGCGAGGCCGGGGTCAATCCAATTCAGCTGGGCACTCGCCAAAAAGCCATGCAGAACCAGTGTTGGCCGACCATTTGGCGAACCAGTTTCAGTCCAAGCCAGATTTAGGCCGTCAAACGTCTTGAAGCGCGCGGTTCTGTAGTCCATGTCCGTCTGATGACCTCACCTCTGCCGCCCCCATTCATTTTTGTCGAAGGCGTTCGCAATTTCCGCGACTTTGGCGTCTATCCAACCCAATCCGGCCAGACTGTGCAAGCAGGAAAGCTCTTCCGCTCTGCCAATTATGCGCAAGTAACGGACGCAGGCCGGGCGAAATTCCGCGAGACGGGGATTAAGGTCGTAGTTGACCTGCGCCGTAGCCAAGAGCGCGAGATGCAACCAAGCCAGTTGGACGGGCTAGAGGTTGAGATTCTATCGTCAAACTTGGGCGATGGCGATGGGGTGACGCTGCCACCACATCTGCAATTCATCCGCGATACCGACCTGACGCAGCAAGCCACCCACGACCACATGATGTCGTCCTATCGGCGCATCCCGTGGGAGCCCCAGCATCTGACGCTCTTTTCCGAAACCTTCGACCGCTTGGCTGAGGGAAAAGGCCCAGTCGTTATCCATTGCGCAGCAGGCAAAGATCGGACGGGCATCTTATGCGGATTGATCCTCTATGCGCTGGGGGTCGATTTGGAGCGGATTGAGCATGATTATCTATTGACCAATCACGTTGCCCACGACCCCAATTTGTTGGCCCAATATGCCATGATGATGGGCAGCCAATTTGATAAGCATATTGACCCAGACGCACTGATGCCCATGGTCGGTGTGCATCAGGACTTCTTAGTTGAAGCTTGGGCCGAGATGGCACGACGCGATGGCGGGCTTGATGGCTATTTGGAGCGCCTCGGCGTAGATGCCGCCAAGAAGCGCGCCTTAGCGGATTATTTGTTGACGGCCTGATGGGTTAGATGTTTGCACGCTTGAAAAGTCTGGTTACAGTCGGACCATGAGCTGGAAACCTGAGATCGAACAACTCCGTGCCCGCGAGGCCCTCTCCGAACAAATGGGTGGGGAAGAACGGGTGGCCCGCCAAATAGCGCAAGGCAAATCCACCGCCCGCGCCCGGGTTGATGCCCTGTTGGATCCCGGCAGCTTCCATGAAATTGGCAAGATTGCCGGTGTCGCAGATTACAATTCAGATGGCTCCCTCAAGAGCTTTCTGCCGTCCAATATGGTGACAGGTCGTGGACGGATTGACGGTCGTCCGGTTGGCGTGATTGCCGATGATTTCACCGTACGCGGCGGAGCGGCCGATGCTGCCATCTGGCAAAAAATGGTGCAGGCCGAGAAGTTCGCCGGCGAGTATCGCATGCCCTTGATCCGCATGGTGGATGGCACAGGCGGTGGCGGCAGTGTGAAGATGCTGGAAAAGGACCCGCGCACCTACATCCCGGAGACACCGGGCTGGGAAGTTGTGGTCGCCAATATGGGCCAGATCCCGGTCGTGTCGCTGGCATTAGGGCCTTGTGCTGGACTTGGTGCCGGACGGGTGGCTGCCAGCCATTATTCAGTGATGGTCAAGGGCCTCAGCCAAGTCTTTGTCGCAGGCCCGCCTGTGGCGCGGGCCATTGGCGAGGACATCGACAAAGAGGGTCTTGGTGGTTGGGAAATCCAAGCGCGCAATGGCGTCGTCGATGAGGCAGTCGACAGTGAAGCCGAAGCCATGGCCTATGCGCGGCGCTTCCTCTCTTACCTGCCGGGCTCTGTGGATGATTTGCCGGCGCGTGCACCAAGCCTAGACCCCGCCGATCGTAAGGAAGAATTCCTCCTCTCCATTGTGCCGCGCGACCGGGTAACGCCGTACAAGAGCCGGAAGATCGTTGAAGCTTGCGTCGATGCCGGCACGTTCTTTGAGATGGGTAAAGCCTGGGGCCGTTCAATCATTACGGGTCTTGCGCGCATCGATGGCTGGCCCGTCGCCATTATGGCGGGCGACCCTTACGTACTTGACGGGGCTTGGACGGCGGATGCCGCCCACAAGGTCGAGCGCTTTGTTGACCTCGCGAACACCTTCCATTTGCCTATCGTCCATTTCGTCGATTGCCCAGGCTTTGCCGTCGGTCGTAAGCATGAGCAAGCAGGCGTCACCCGTGCGGGGATCCGGGCGATGAGTGCGATTTATCAAGCACGCGTGCCTTTCTGTGCGGTGGTCATGCGCAAGGCCTATGGGCTTGCGGGTTCTGCCATGTTCAACCCCTCGCGCGCTAAGGCTCGCTTCTGCTGGCCGTCAGGTGACTGGGGCAGCTTACCGATGGATGGCGGGGTAGAAGCAGCGTTCCGGCGGGAGTTGGAAGCCCATCCAGACCCAGCCGCCCGCTTGGCAGAGATTAAAGCTTGGATGGAAGGGCTGCGCAGTCCCTTCCGCACGGCTGAGAGCTTTTATGCCGAAGAGATTATCGACCCGCGCGACACGCGACCGCTCTTGTGCGAGTGGGTAGGCCTTGCCCGCCGCGTCCTGCAAACTGGACCGGTGAGTACGCATATGCGGCCTTGAGTCTGGCCTTCAGACTAAGGTGTGTCGACGCACGACTTTGGGATTGGAAGTGGCAGCATGCTGGCCTAAGATCAGCCCATGACACATCCTGTAGGCCCCGATTCCCGCGTAACCCTTGTTGACGGCTCTGGTTACATTTTCCGCGCGTTCCATGGCCTGCCGCCATTGACGCGCAAAAGTGACGGGGCACCAATTGGCGCGGTATCTGGCTTCTGCAACATGATTTTCAAACTGCTGGCCGATGAGCGTGATGGCGATCAGCCCACCCATTTGGCCGTGATCTTTGACGCGTCCGGCCCGACATTTCGCAATGACATTTACCCCGCTTACAAAGCCAATCGCCCCCCAGCGCCGGAAGACTTAGTGCCGCAATTCCCGATGATCCGGGAAGCCACCCGCGCCTTTGGCCTGCCCTCCATTGAGCTAGCTGGCTATGAGGCCGATGACCTGATCGCCACCTATGCGCGGCAGGCTGCGGAGAAGGGTGCGAAGGTCCGCATCCTGTCGTCTGACAAGGATCTGATGCAGCTGATTACCGACAAAATCTTCCTCTATGATCCGATGAAGGACCGGCCTATGGGTCCCGAAGCCGTCATGGAAAAATTCGGCGTCGCCCCAGAGCAAGTCATCGACTTGCAATCCTTGGCTGGCGACAGCACGGATAATGTGCCCGGTGCACCCGGGATTGGCGTGAAGACCGCTGCGGAATTACTGGGCATTTATGGCAACCTAGAAACCCTGTTGGACCGCGCTGAAGAGATCAAGCAGCCCAAGCGGCGCGAGACTTTGATCCAATTCCGGGAACAGATTGAAATCTCTAAACGTCTCGTCACCCTGATGGATAATGTGCCGGTGTTGGAGCATCTCGAGCATTTTGGTGTGCGCGAACCAGAGCCGACTATATTGCTGGATTTCTTACGCAACATGGAATTGCGCACGCTCACAGGCAGGGTGGAAGCCGGGCTTCGCCGCGATGGCTTTGTTGCCGATAAGGCCGAACATAGCCAGCCCGCGCCTGTAAGTTCCATAAAGGCTGTGCCTTCACGCAGCGAAGACAGCGCGCCCACAAACCATGCGGCTATCCCCGCTGCAGTCTATAGCCCCATCGATACCAAGGCCTATGAAACCATTACAAGTCTTGCCCGCTTGGATGACTGGCTAGCCCGGATTCAAACGCAAGGCTATGTCGCCTTTGATACTGAGACGGCCTCCCTAAATAGTGTGAGCGGACATTTAGTGGGCCTGTCGCTAGCGGTAGAGCCCGGCATTGCCTGCTATATTCCCCTCGGCCATCGCGGTGCGGGCGATGTCGGTGTGACGGGGGACCTGTTTGGCGGCGGCCAAGACACGGTGGCGAAATTACCCGGTCAATTAGAGCTGGCCGATGTTCTGGCCCGCCTGAAGCCCATTCTGGAAGATGATGCGATCCTAAAGATTGGCCAAAATCTCAAATATGATGTCTCGGTTATGGCCCAGCATGGTATAGCCATTAGCCCAATTGACGACACCATGCTGATGAGTTTTGCCCTCGATGCTGGTCGCAATTCGCACGGCATGGATGATCTTTCACTCCGTTTGCTGGCCCATCAACCCATCGCGTTCAAAGATGTTTGTGGCACCGGCAAATCGCAGATCAGCTTTGACCAAGTCCCACTGGACCGGGCCACCGCTTATGCCGCTGAGGACGCTGATGTGACGTTGCGGCTGTGGCACATCTTGAAGCCGCGCCTCGTACAGGAACGATCGACCACGGTCTATGAAACCCTTGAGCGGCCCCTGGTGCCGGTGATTGCCGGGATGGAGCAGGCCGGCGTGAAAGTCGATGTGGCCGAGCTTTCGCGGCTATCGCTTGACTTTGCCCAACGCATGATTGGGCTAGAAGCCCAAGCCCATGAACAAGCAGGTGAAGTCTTCAATCTAGGTAGCCCCAAACAATTGGGCGACATCTTGTTTGGCAAGATGGCTTTGCCTGGGGGCAAGAAAACCGCGACGGGCCAATGGGCAACAGGGGCTGATGCGCTGGAAGATCTGGCCGCCCAAGGTCACGAATTGCCGCGCACCTTGGTCGATTGGCGGACTTTGGCCAAGCTTAAGAGCACCTATACCGACAATCTGAAGGATGCGATCGACCCCACCACGGGCCGGGTCCATACCTCTTACAATATGGTGGGCGCGGCTACGGGGCGGCTGTCCTCAACCGACCCCAATTTGCAAAACATCCCCATACGCACCGAGGAAGGGCGCAGAATTCGCCGCGCCTTTGTAGCAGAGCCCGAAAATGTTCTAATCTCGGCCGACTATAGCCAGATTGAACTGCGCCTGCTTGCCCATGTCGGCGATATTCCGCAATTGAAAAAGGCCTTTATCGAGGGCTATGACATTCACGCCATGACGGCGTCGGAAATGTTCGGTGTGCCGCTGGAAGGCATGGACCCAATGATCCGCCGCAAGGCCAAGGCGATCAATTTCGGGATCATTTATGGCATTTCCGCCTTTGGCTTGGCACGCCAATTGTCGATACCGCAGGGTGAAGCGCGCGATTACATCGCCACCTACAAGCAACGCTTCCCCGGTATTCAGGCCTATATGGACCAAATGAAGGCCATGGCCCGGGAAAAGACTTATGTCGAGACCATCTTTGGCAGACGATGCTGGGTGCCCGGCATCAACGCCAAAAGCCAAGCTGAGCAGGCCTTTGCCGAACGCCAAGCTATCAATGCGCCCTTGCAAGGGGCTGCGGCCGATATCATCAAGCGCGCCATGATCCGCCTGCCAAAAGCGCTGAAAGATGCGGGATTACGGGCCAGAATGTTGCTGCAAGTGCATGACGAGCTTGTATTTGAAGCGCCTTCAAGCCAAGCCGATGCGACATGCGCTCTGGTTGCCGATGTGATGGAGAAGGCTGCTCTGCCGGCAGTGGCCTTGTCTGTGCCTTTGGTGGTAGAGGCACGCGCCGCACTCAATTGGGCCGAGGCCCACTAAACCAATTAGCTCCCTCAGGGATTTGTACCGATGAAATTCACTTTGTCTTGGCTGCAAGATCATTTGGCCACCGACGCCCCATTGTCAGCTGTGCTCGACGCCATGACCATGGCGGGCCTTGAGGTTGAGCATTGGGAGGACCCAGCTGACAAGCTGAAAAATTTTTCAGTCGCGAAGATCATCTCTGCCGAGCGTCACCCAAATGCCGACCGCCTGCAAGTTTGCCAAGTTGAAACCTTTGAAGGCATGAAGGAAATCGTCTGCGGCGCGCCCAATGCGCGTCCCGGCCTGACGACCGTTTATGCACCTTTGGGCACCTATATCCCCGGGAGCGGCATCACCTTGGAACCTCGTGCGGTGCGTGGTGTGGTGTCAAATGGTATGCTGTGCTCTGCGGCTGAACTTGAAACAGCCGAAGAAAGCGATGGCATTCTTGAGTTGGACGACGCTCTAGCGGTCGGTACTCCAGCCGCAGCGGCGTTGGGCCTTGCTGACGCCGTCATCGACTTTGAAGTCACGCCAAATCGCCCCGATTGGCTGGGCGTCGTGGGTATCGCGCGCGAACTCGCTGCGGCGGGCCTAGGGCAACTGAAAGATCATTCAGTCAAGTCTGTTTCGGGCGATTTTCCTTGCCCGGTCGCAGTCACCATCGAGTCCCCTGATGCCTGCCCCGCCTTTGCCGGTCGCCTGATCAAGGGCGTAAAGAACGGCCCAAGCCCCAAATGGTTAGCTGATCGCTTGCGCGCCATCGGCCTGCGCCCGATCAATATTTTGGTCGATATCACCAATTTCATTTCCTATGATCGGGCGCGCCCGTTGCACGTCTATGATGCAGCAAAACTTTCCGGCGGAATTGTTGCGCGCATGGGCCAGACTGGCGAGAGCTTTGTGGCGCTTGATGGCAAAAGCTATGAGCTGACCGCCGCCATGTGCGTGATTGGCGATGCATCCGGCCCGTTGGGCTTAGGTGGGATCATGGGCGGCGTCTCGTCTGGATGTTCCGATGACACGGTCGATGTTTTTGTTGAAAGTGCGCTGTTCGCGCCCCTTAACATTGCGCAGACCGCGCGCGCCTTGGGCATTCAATCGGACGCGAAATATCGGTTTGAGCGCGGCGTAGATTCGGGCTTCATGGTCGATGGGCTTGAGCTCGCCACGGCCATGATCCTCGAGCTTTGCGGCGGGACAGCTTCACACGTGGTTGTAGCGGGCGAAGTACCAGCCGCACCTGAATCAGTGCCTTTCGCGACCAAGGAAGTGCATCGTTTGACGGGCTTGGAACTTAGCGACGGTGAAATTGATACCATCTTGTCTGCTTTGGGCTTCTCGCCTGAAGTGACCGGCGCTGGCCTCCGCAAAGTCGGCGTACCAAGCTGGCGGCGCGATGTGGCGGGTTCGGCTGACCTTGTTGAAGATATTGCTCGCATTGCAGGCTTTGATCGTCTGCCAACAGCCAAACTACCAGAGCGCAAAGGCCGGAAAGAACCCCTGCTGACGCCCGCGCAAAACCGCGTCCGCGTGGGGCGTCGCAGTCTGGCCGCCCGTGGCTGGATGGAGGCCGTCACGTGGAGCTTTGCCAGCCGCGCGACGTGTGAGTTATTTGGCGCAGCCCAAGGCGGCGGAGCCTTGGTTTTGGCCAACCCCATCGCCTCTGACTTGGATTGCATGCGACCTAGCGCGCTTATCCATTTGCTGCTGGCTGCACAACGCAATACAGACCGGGGCTTTGGCGACCTCGCTTTGTTTGAAGCAGGCCCGATCTACAAAGGTGATGGCCCTAAGGATCAGGAAATGGTCATTGCGGGGGTCACGCGCGGGGCGATCCGTCATTGGAGTGGCACCGAGAAGCCAGACGTCTTCACGGTAAAGGCCGATGTCTTGGCCATGCTGGATGCGATGGGCGCGTCGACCGGCGGCATGCAGGCCGTTCAAGGCGCGCGCGCCTGGTGGCACCCCGGTCGCTCGGGCACGTTCAAGCTAGGTCCCAAGACGATCTTGGCAGAGTTTGGCGAGCTTCACCCTCGCGTGTTGAAGGAATTGGGCGTCGATGGCCCGGTTTATGGCTTTGAGTTATTCTTGGATGCTCTGCCACCCGCCAAGGTGAAGGTCGGCAAGACCAAAGCCAAGCTTGAGGCTTCTGCCTTCATGCCACTGACGCGCGACTTTGCCTTCGTCGCCAAGGCCGATCTGCCGGCAGGCGACCTGATACGCGCCGTTGCTCAAGTCGATAAATCCTTGATTTCAGAGGTTAGTTTGTTTGACCGCTATCAAGGCCAAGGCGTCGCGGACGGTGAAGTGTCCTTGGGCCTGGAAGTCACGCTCCAGCCTCGCGAACGGACCTTGACGGATGCAGAGATCGAAGCCGTCAGTACAAAGATCATCGCTGCGGCGGCAAAGCTCGGTGCTCGCTTGCGCTAGAGGGAAGTGATCTCGGGCGTTTGAGACTAAACGGCTTTCTTACCGCACACTTGGCGGGTCAGACTTGGGATATTCATAAAGCACGATCACATTGCCATCCCAGTCGAGGAAGCCTTGTTCGGTCCCATCTCCTTGCCCGACCGACGCCAAGACCCGCGCGCCAAAAACGGTGAGGCCCATGGCTTTGGCCTTGGAAATGATCTCAGCCAATCGGCCATTGGCATTGATGACTGCGCCAGTGGTGCGAATGCCGGACTTGGGTGCTAGGGGGACGCCCTTGACCTCCAGCAAGGCCAATGTGCGCACTTGGGTTGGTCCCGCACTTAAGGTGCAAAAGCGCATCTGGGCTTCTTTCGGGATATTGAACACTTCGCGAGAATAGGAATTGGGTCCAGACGTGGTGATTGCACCGGGTTGGAAGCCCATGACGTCACGCCACAGGGTTAAAGCACGCTCCATATCGGTAACAACATAAAGTTGGCGCTTATAGTAGGAGCCCGCATACGGAGCTTCTGCGGCTTGCGGGGGAGTAGCATGCTGCGCCAGCGCAGGAACCGCAATGAACGCCGACAACACCACCCAAAGGGCTGCAAATCTAAATCTAAGCTGTCGATCCACCTTAAAAGCTCCCAACAAGGCCAAAACAAAGTCATGGACTGGCGCGGTTTCGAATTGACGTCAGCTTATATCGGGTTAAATGTCCGGACAAATGAAAATGTTTCGCTCACTCCTCTTTGTTCCGGGCTCCCGGCCAGACCGCTTTGAAAAGGCGCTGGCGGCAGGGGCTGACTCCATCTGCATTGATCTTGAGGACGCTGTGCCGCCACAAGATAAAGCCGCCGCCCGCGCCGGGGTCATTGGCTGGCTGGAAGCCAATTCAGAGAGCCACCCCGATTGCGCCATTGGCGTGCGGATGAATGGCCTCGACACTTTGGATGGCCTCAAAGATATCATCGCCTTTAGCGAGACCAAAGGCCGCCCAGATTTCTTTATGATCCCAAAAGCTTCTTCCCATTCAGCCCTCGCCAACTTCGCGCAATTGCTCGCTATCCGCAGCTTAGACCAAAAGCCCGTCGCGCTCTGGGCGGTCATAGAAACCGTGGCGGGGCTCAAAAATGCGGCAGACATTGCCGGAACTTGCGGGTCGCGCGGTGGCGTGTTGTTCGGAGGTGCCGACTATTCGCTCGCCATTGGCACTGGCATGGACTGGGAAGCCCTATTTCATGCCCGCTCGACATTGGCCACGGAGGCGCGTGTCACCAATGGGGGCTTGATGGATGTGCCTTATCTGAACGTGAAAGACGAAGAAGGTCTGCGTGCGGAATGCGTGCGCGTCAAAGCGCTGGGCTTTGACGGAAAAGCCTGCATTCACCCAAGCCAAGTCGCCATCGTCAATGAAGTATTCTCCCCCTCTGAAGCGGAGTTAGACTGGGCGAAGCGCGTCATTGAGGCTGGCCTGTCGCAGGACAATCGGGCTGTACTGCTTGACGGTAAGCTCCTTGATATCCCCGTTTATCTGCGTGCAGAGCGCATTTTGTCCAAAGCAGGAATGATCTAATCATGGTCCGTAACGTGAAAGAAGTTGGCCCCCAACGCTACCGCGAAACATTTGGTCGCTATTTTGAGGACTTCATCGTTGGCGACATCTATGAGCATCGCCCCGGCAAGACCATCACCGAATATGAAAACCACATGTTCACGCTGATGACGCTGAACACGCACCCGATGCATTTTGACGCGCAATTCGCCGCGGCCAGCGAGTTCAAAAAGAACCTTGTCGTCTCGCCTTATACATTGGCACTCTGCATCGGGATGAGTGTGACCGATACGAGCCAGAAGGCGATCGCCAATCTGGGCATGGATGAAGTGAAGTTCACCGCACCTGTCTTTGCTGGTGATACACTCTATTCAGAAAGCGAAGTCCTCGCCAAACGCGAAAGCGCCTCGCGCCGTGGCCAAGGCATTGTGACCATCGTCACCAAGGGCTTTAATCAAGATGGCGTCATGGTGTGCACCTTCAAGCGCAACATGCTGATCCCCGCTCGCGGGCATGCCGTTGAGGATAAGGTCGGGAACTACTGATCGAATTTGGATAATGTCAGGCGCTGCCTGCGAAGGAGACTAAGACCATGGCAGATGGAAATTTTGGACATATCAGCGAAGCAGATGAGCGCCAGATGCTGGACGCCATCCAGAAGTGGATTGAGAAAAAAGTCGCCCCTGTGGCGATGAAGCTGGAGCATGACAACGAATGGCCAGCCGACCTCGTCAATGACATGGCGGAACTGGGTCTGTTTGGCGCGATCATCCACCCTGACTACGGTGGCCTAGGCCTGTCCGCGACCACCTATTCCAAGATCGTGACCATGATCTCGCAAGAATGGATGAGCCTGACAGGCATTTTCAACTCGCACCTGATGATGGCCACTGTCGTGCAACGCTTTGGTACCGACTATCAGAAGGAATATTGGCTGCCCAAGTTTGCCACCGGTGAGATGCGCGGTGGCCTTGGCCTGACAGAGCCTGATGCGGGCACAGACTTGCAAGGCATCCGGACGGTCGCGCGCCGCCAAGGCGACAAATACATCGTTAACGGCACCAAGACCTGGATCTCCAACGCCATTGAAGGCCATTGCATCGCCTTGCTGGTCAAGACTGACCCCGATGCCCAGCCCCGCCATAAGGGCATGAGCATGCTGATCGTGCCCAAGATTGATCCTGAAACCAAGGTTCCACTCAAGGGCGTCAAGAACGGCAAAAAGCTGGAAAAGCTCGGCTATAAGGGCATCGATTCTGGTGAGTTCATTTTTGAAGACTATGAAGTCGATGCGAAGAAGAGTTTGGTTGGTGGCGAAGAAGGCAAGGGCTTTGTTATGGCCACGGGCGGATTAGAGATCGGCCGCGTCAACATCGCTGCCCGCTCGGTCGGGATTGCCAAGCGGGCTTTGGCTGAGAGCGTCAAATATTCCCAAATGCGCAAGACGATGGGCAAGCCAATTTGCGAGCATCAGGCCATTCAGCTGAAGCTGGGCGAAATGGCTGCCAAAACGCGCGCCGCAGAGCTTCTGACCCAGGATGCGGCTGCCGCCTTTGACCGGGGTGAGCGGATCGACATGGAAGCCGGCATGGCGAAATTCTTCGCCTCTGAAACTGCAGTTGAAGTCTCGCTGGAAGCCATGCGCATCCATGGCGGCTATGGCTATTCCAAGGAATATGTCATCGAACGCCTCTATCGCGACGCGCCTTTGATGTGCATCGGCGAAGGTACCAATGAAATGCAACGCATTATCATCGCTAAGCAATTGGTGGCCCGCAATCCGATTTAGGGGGGCAATTAGAGCTGGATTTGAAATCTGATTGAACCGCGGATCATGCTCGTATATACATGTATATACGAGCATCGGAGGCAGGTATGGCGACGCACAAAACGAGGACGTTTAAAAGCGGCAATAGCCAAGCGGTGCGTTTGCCCAAAGCGCTGGCCTTTCCAGACGGCACGGAGCTGGAAATGAAACGCGATGGGGACGTTGTTACCCTTCGGCCAACGCTGCGATCCGGCAAGATCAGTTTCAAGCAAATGATGGCTGAGCTACGCAAACTGCCTGACGTCACCGATATTGAAGTACGCGAATCTGACATTTTTCCCGAGCGCGAGGGTCTATGAGCGGACTTTACTTGCTCGACACCAGTGTCGCAACTGAAGTACGCGATCGCAGTCAGGCCATTCTTGATAAGCTAGATCAATTGAACGGACGGTTTGCGATTTCTGTAATCACGCGAGTGGAGCTTGAAGGTGGCGTTCATCGGGAGCCAGCTTCTGCCGCATTAAGGCGTCAGCGACTTGATGTATTTCTTTCGCATATGCCCGTACTCCCTTTCGAGGAGAAAGATGCGGATCGGTATGGATTTATATTGCAATCTTTCGGGTTTTCCCGCCGCAAAATCCTAGACCGGATGATCGCTGCCCAAGCCCTCAATGCTAAGGCAACTTTGGTGACCCTCAATCCGCAAGACTTTGAAGAAATCGCAGACTTACAGGTGCTTGGATGGTGAAAACGTGGCGAACCGGTTCTTGCCATTGTGGCGATGTACGCTTTTCTGTGAGGGCCCCAGATCAAGTTGAGGTGGAGGCCTGCAATTGCTCCATCTGCGCCCGTACGGGCTTCGTGCATCTAATTGTGCCGCTGGACGATTTCAAACTCGAGGCCGGGGCCGATAAGCTCACCTCTTACCGCTTCAATGCGGGCGTCGCCAATCATACCTTTTGCAGAAAATGTGGCGTGAAGGCGTTTTATACCCCCCGCTCCAATCCTGATGGGGTCAGCGTCAACGCCAATTGCTTTGATCCTGATCAAGCGCCCGCCCTGTCAATCGTGCCGTTTGATGGCCAGAATTGGGAAGCCAATGCCGCCAAACTGGCGCATAAATCTGCTCCACCCACGAAAGGGGAAACAGCATGAAACGTTCACTCTATGCCAGCGCATTGGTTGGTTGCATCGCACTATCGGGCTGCATTGCTGGAACCATGGGGAGAGCGAAAGATGCTGCACCCCCGACTACGGTCGCCTCGGTTGACCTCAATAAATATGCGGGCAAATGGTATGAGATTGCGCGCTATCCAAACAGCTTTCAGAAGAAGTGTGAGGGTGTCACCGCCGAATACGCCCTGCGCCCAGATGGCCGCGTCGGGGTTACCAACACCTGTGCGACGGGCACCAGCGATGGTAAGCCACGTAGCGCTGAAGGCGTAGCGGCCGTCATCGCGGGCTCAAACAATACGAAGCTAGCAGTAAACTTCGCGCCCATTCCATTGCCAAAAGGGCAAGGCAATTATTGGGTACTCTATCTCGATCCCAATTATCAAACGGCCTTGGTCGGAAGCCCGAATGGCGCTTATTTGTGGCTTTTGGCCCGCACCAAGTCGATCACGACCGAACAGCGGGCTGCGCTTAATGCCGCCGCAGAGCGCAACGGCTTTCGCACAGACCTCCTCAAAGAGACGGTTCAACCCTGATGCAGGCGGCTAACCTCCCCCTTAAGGGCATCAAAATCCTGTCGATTGAGCAATATGGCGCAGGGCCTTATGGCACCATGCTGTTGGCGGATCTCGGGGCAGAGGTGATCAAGATCGAAGCGCCCAGCATGGGGGGTGATGTTAGCCGCGCCACGGGCCCGTACTTTCTGGGCGAGCAGGACAGCCAATTCTATCAAACCTTTTCGCGTGGCAAATCGTCGGTCGCGCTGGAAATCAAAAGCCCGGAAGGCCGTGCGCAGTTTGAGGCTTTGGTCAAAGCAGCCGATGCGGTAGCAAATAATCTGCGCGGCGATCAACCCGCCAAGATGGCGATCACCTATGACGACCTGAAATCCATCAATCCAAAGATCGTCTGCGCCCATCTTTCCGCCTACGGACGGGATAATGATCGCGCCTCTTGGCCGGGCTATGATTATCTGATGCAGGCAGAAGCGGGCCTGATGTCCATGAGTGGCGAGCCAGATGGGCCACCGGTTCGGTGTGGTCTGTCGATCATTGATTTTCACACCGGCAGCCAATTGGCCGTGGGCCTGTTGGCCGGCATTTTGGGCGCGCACCGCACAGGGCAAGGCTGCGATATTGACGTGGCTTTGTTTGACACTGCCCTGCATCAACTCTCCTATCCAGCCACTTGGTACTTGAACGAAGGCGTGGAAGTGGGTCGCCTGCCCCGCGGAGCGCATCCCTCCATCGCGCCCAGCCAGGCCTTTAAGACCCAAGATGGCTGGCTGATGCTGATGTGTCAGACCCCAAAGTTCTGGGAGATATTCTGTGCCAAAGTTGGCCGCACAGACCTGTTGGCCGATCCCCGCTTTGCCAGCATCCCGACCAGACGGGCGAATTTGGCCGACTTGACGGAGGTCCTTGATGGTGTGTTGAGCAGCCAATCCACTGCTGCGTGGATCGCGATCTTGGGCGGGCATGTCCCCGTCGCGCCGATCTACGACATTGGCCAAGCCCTCGATAGCGAGCATATCCAAGCCATCGCCATGACGGATGTCGTCGATCATCCGGACGCAAAAGATGGCCGCTTGCGGATGTTGGCCAGCCCGATCAAGGTCAATGGCAAGCGGCCAGCTGGAAAGCGGGCCCCCAAAATGGGAGAGCGCTTGTGAACAAAGGACTGGCTATAGTCGTAAGCTGCGCCCTTGCGGCAATTGCTGGCTTACACTTGTACTGGGGGATTGGTGGATTCTGGCCTGGTCATGACGCTGCATCTTTGGTGGATATGGTCGTTGGTGCGCGCCCAGGCACGCCCGTGCCGCCGTTTTGGGCTTGCCTAGTCGTAGCCGTTTGTTTGTTGCTTCCTGCCTTATCCAGCATGATGATTGCTTATCGGGTCACGTCCGCTTTACCCAAATTCTTGGCTTGGATTCCAGCGGCAGCCTTGTGGTTCTCTGCTCTGGTATTTCTTGCACGTGGCTTGTCCACTTATCTCTCACCACTTGTGCTCAGCGCGCGCGGTACAGCATTTTATGAGCTTGATCGTATGCTTTATGCACCGCTATGCTTGGGACTTGCTGCGGGGTTAGTCGCAGTTTGGTTTACGCAGCCCAAAACACAATCAATTCCTAAAGTGACCCCATGAAACTCCAAGGCCTCAAAGTTCTGGACCTCTCGGCTTTTCTGCCGGGCCCACACATGACCATGATGATGGCAGACCATGGTGCCGATGTGGTGATGGTCGAGCCTGCCAATGGCGTGGGCGAACCGACCCGTGTCATTGGCTATAAGACCGAAGACGGTGTGTCGGTCTGGTTTCGCAACATTGCGCGCGGCAAGCGCAGCCTGAAGATCAATCTGAAAGACCCCGAAGCGCGTGAACTATTCCTCAAGCTCGCCGCAGAGGCTGACGTGATTGTCGAGGCCTTCCGGCCCGGTGTCGTGAAGCGCTTGGGTGTAGATTATGATGCCATCGCCGCGATCAATCCGCGCATCGTTTATTGCTCCATCGCGGGCTTTGGCCAAGACGGCAAATATGTGAACAAACCCGGTCATGATCTGACGATGGAAGCCATGGCAGGGCTGGTCGATCTCAACCGTGGTCTGACCGATAACAAACCCGCCAGCCCCTCCATCCCGGCAGCGGATATGGCCGCCAGCCTCATGGCGTTTGCCGCCATCATGATGGCGCTCTATCGCCGGGCGGAAACGGGCAAAGGCGATTATATCGACCTGTCCATGTATGACGCGCTTTTGTCGTGGACACCCAATGTGCTGGGCCCTGTCTTTGCCGACAATGCCCATCCGGTCGCCAAAGAAATGCGGCCGTTTGGTGGCGCGGCGATGTATCGGCCTTATGAGACCAAGGATGGGAAGTTCCTCGTCCTCGGTGGGTCAGAGCATCACTTCGCCAAGAATTTGCTCGACGCTTTGGGTCGCCCTGGTCTGTTCGATTATGCCAAGCTGGAACCCGGCCCAGGCCAAGACCCGTTGAAGCGTTATTTCGAGGAGACTTTTGCCAGCAAAACCTTGGACGAATGGAGCGCTTTCCTCAAAGACGTCGACCTGTGCTGGGCACCCGTCCGCAGTCTGAAAGATGCGATGGAGGACCCCTATACAATCTCGCGCGGCATGGTGCTGACCGATGACAAAGGCAACAAGCATTTGGGCATCCCCATCCGCTTTCGCGATGAGCCGGGGCAGGCGCGCCTCACCCTACCAGACTATGGCGCAGATTCTGAAAGCTTAGCGGCAGAGGCGGGTCTTGATACTAAGGCCATTGCCGCCTTGAAGGAGCGAGGTGCCATCTGATGACGGGTGTGACCGTCCCCGAAGCCCTTCGGCAGCAGGCGATTTGGTGCCAAGCGTTTGACTCCCGCTTTACCGCCGAGCTGTGCGACGTCATGGCCGACGACTTTGAAGCCAGTGGCATTATCGCGCATTTGACCGGGGATTGGCCCACACACCCGATCCAAGACGCATTATCGCTGCGTCTGGCGGGCGCCCTGCATGCGATTGTCCTGACTGAACCCGAAGGCGATTTAGCCCAAGTCTGGCCGCAACAAGGCCGCGACTGGACCATGGAAGAGGCTTGGCCAGTCGCGGCAGAGACATTGCGGGTGCGTGAAAGCTGGGTGCGCGAGTTCTTGAAGTCCCCACCCCAAACCAATGAAGTCCGCCGCGCGGTAGGCCTTTGGCCTGGCCTATGTGCAGCCGCTGAAGTCTTTGAGGGGCCGATGGATGTGTTGGAGCTTGGGGCATCTGCCGGGTTAAATCTCAGCATGGACCGCTTCCATTATGATGGCGGCACTTGGCAGTGGGACAGCCCCATCGACGGACCGCGTGTTGCCATGTCGACGCAATGGAGTGGCCCCGCGCCTCGCTTTCCTGCCCACGCCGCGATCCGCCATCGCGCAGCCTGCGATCAGAATCCCTTGAATGCCAGTAAGGCCGAAGACCGTCTGCGTCTGCGGTCCTATATCTGGCCAGACCAGCCGGAGCGTTTAGAGCGCCTCAATGCCGCCATGGAAATTGCCGAAGCCCAAGCGATCACCCCAGATGCGGGCGACGCGGCGGACTGGATCAAGGCCAAGCTTGCAACCCGGGCCAAAGACGCGCTGACCGTGATCTATCATTCGGTCTTTTTCCAATATCCGCCTCAGAGCGTGCGCGATGCCATCACGCACGCCATCGAGACCGAAGGCGCAAGCGCCACAGCGGAGGCACCGTTAGCTTGGCTACGCTTTGAGCCGGGTGGGACTCTGGGCAATGCCCAAAAGGGTCCCAGCATGATCTTGGAGCTGATCGAATGGCCGTCTAGCCGAAGACGGACTTTGGCGGACATCGATCCCCATGGCCGCTTCGTTCATTGGCACGGGGCATAATGGAGGCTGCCGTCAATAATGGGGTGGCTTTTGATCGGGGGGCAGGGGTTCTGAACTATCATGTTGGCGTTGCGCCTCCCGCTCCAGCATCAATTCCAACCGACGATTTAGGCGCTTAATCTCATCAGCTTGTTGATGCGACAGATCCGACAGTTCCTCGACCGTGCGCATCAAATGCATCACGTGAACTTCCAAGGCCTCAACGCGTTCTTCCATCTTCATGCCCTCTTTGTGCCACGCTCTTAAAGCAAGACTAAGAGAGTGGTGACATTATTGTCAGCATGTTTAGCCTTGTTTCTTGCCACACCGCAGACCATGTTTCAGCCACGTCTTAAGGAAAGTAGAATTCATGCGCCTAGCCCTGACTTTGACCCTGACCGCCTTCAGCCTGTTGTCTTCAGCTGCCTTGGCCCAAACCCCGACTGCCCCAGTCGCACCAGCCACAGCCTCGACACCTGCAACACCGGCCTTCACACAAGCGGCCCTGCCTTATGCTTATGGCGCGCTAGAGCCCATCGTCGACGAGGCGACCATGCGCATCCATTTTGAGCGTCACCATGGCGCGCAAGTCACAGGCCTCAATGCAGCCATCGTGGCCAATCCCGCCTATGCGGGGAAGAGCCTCGAAGCGCTTTTGGCAGCCGCCTCAACAGCCCCTGCCGCCATTCGCAACAATGCGGGCGGGCATTGGAACCACAGCTTCTATTGGAAGATTATGGCCCCCTTGGGCACAGGCGGCGCACCCTCGCCAGAGCTGACCGCCGCGATCAATCGCGATTTTGGCTCGCTTGATGCCTTCAAGACCCAATTCCGCGCCACCTCCATGGGTCGTTTTGGCTCGGGTTGGTCTTGGCTGATCGTCAAACCAGACGGGAAGCTGGCAGTCGGTTCCACCCCTAATCAGGACAATCCTTTGATGGATGTCGGCGATTTCCGCGGCAAGCCCATCCTTGGCAATGACGTGTGGGAGCATGCCTATTATCTGAAATATCAGAACAAGCGCGCCGATTATGTCGATGCCTGGTGGAGCGTGATCAATTGGAACCAGGTTTCTAAGCTTTATGCTGAAGCGGTGAAGCCATAATCAGAGTTTGGATTGCCAAACGACCTATTCTAGAAGGCCTTTGGTGACGGCAGTGCCGCACCAACGGCCTTTTTCAATTTTGTATAGGTGCCTTAGTGCGTCAAGGTCAGATTTCCTTTGGAAATCTGTCGCGCCGCGACGCAGCGAAGCTGCGACCTTGACCCGCGAAGGCTCCGCCAAATAATCTAGCCTATGGTTTTGGGACCAGAAGGGTCACTAAAACCATGTCCGGACGATTAGCTAAAAACGCGCCTGCTACCCCGCCGGCAAAACGATCACATAGTGCTTTTCCATATCTTCAAGCACCTCCCAAACGCCCTCAAAGCCGTTTGGAATGACAAAGCCATCGCCGGCTTCAACCTCGGTCACCATGCCAGTTGACGAAGTGAGACGGGCACGGCCCTTGGTGATATGGCAATATTCCACCTCGTCATAGACAACTCGCCACGAGCCGCGCGTCGCGTGCCAGACGCCAGCGAAGACGCGACTGTCGCCGCTCTCATACAGGTTCTGTGTGCCGCCTGTCGCCCCGGCGACCACAACCCGGTCGGGCTCTGGTTGCCAAGGCTCAAAAGGCTCTTTGGAATCGCGGAACAGGATGATCCGCATTAAGGCTTTGCTACAGGTGGCGCTGGAGGCGGAGGAGGCGTGACGCGTGCACCCAAATTCGACTTCACATCGCGGGCGTCAAACGCCTCGGCCCGGTCCGCTGGCTTGGGGCCCTTGCCCAAAATGATCTCAGCCGTAGCTTGAAAGCGGGTGATTTCATCATTGTCAAACCGGTCGAAGAACGGGTCATAAAAGCCATTGGACCAGAATGGGTCGTAATAGCTTACCCAGCCGTAGCGCGGGTGAAATGTTCGGAACGAACTATAGCCAATGCCCCCGCCAAATGCCCAACGCGAACTCATGCGAGGGCGGCTGTAGGTTTTTGGATCTGTCGCGCGTTGGACAACTTGAAACCAATCATAGCCATTGTCGATGGTCACATCGGCGGCGCGTAACAAAAGCGAATCCTCGACTTGTTGGCGCGTGGTTTTCGTATTGCCGTCAAACGTGATACGAAAGCGATTGGCTTCAATCCGTTGATCGGTAAAGCCGAATTTACCTGTTGCTGCGGCTTGATATGGCGTTGGGCCAGACTTGGTTGTCGTCGTGGCACATGCCGATAGGCCCACTGTTGCAGCAAGGGCAATTAAAGTTACAAGCGTTTTCATTGCATCTCTCCACTTGCCCGTCCCGAAGCTAAACATGCGCTCAAGGGCCTCATTCGGCAAGGGTTAACCACTGTTCGCCGAGACATATTTTTGTGCTTAGGGGCCCTCTGAAGCCTGCCACACCGGCAAAACTAATGCTGGAAAGACACCCGCGAGACCTAACGCAACGTCTTCGCGGCCCGGTGCCGTCATGGCATGAAAGCCAATGGGCAGGCCGTCGATCAGGCCCATAGGCGCACTGATGGCGGGAAGGTCGCCGACATTGGCATACATGGTGGCATAGGCTTGATCGATAGGCGGGCCGACGTCGTGGTCAAAGGCGACATGGGAAACGGTAGGGCTGATGATGCCAGCCAATCCTTCACGAGCAAGACAAGCGCGCAGGCGCTCTTTGGCCAGCGCAATCGTCTCATAGGCCTGATCAATCCGCGCTTTTGGCGAATTCTTGCCGTAAAGCAGCATGGCCCGAAACTCTTTTGTTAAGCCCGACTCTGGGTCTGCCAGTTCGGTGACCCATTCGCCTGCGCCTTCAATTTCGCACACCAAGAGGCAGGCCAAAACGATGTCGATATCAGAGAAGCCCAACGCCAGATCAACTTCGACCACTTCTGCCCCTGCGTCTTTCAGGCGTTGGCAGGCAAGTTCAAACACCGGCCCAACCAACGGCGGAGGGCCAACACGATCTCGCGCCACGGCAAAACGCAGGCCCTGCATGTCAGTCAGCGGCGCTGGCGCGCCTAGAGCTTTGGCGATGGCCCACAGGGTTTCAGGATCTTTCGCTAAAGGGCCCACTTGATCCAAGGTGGTCGACAAGGGCACAACGCCAATTTGTGAAACCAAAGTTCCCGAAGGCTTCCAGCCATAGACACCGCAATAAGATGCCGGCAGACGGATAGAGCCCATCGTGTCAGTGCCCAATGCAGCATCGACAAGGTCCGCAGCAATTGCGGCACCCGAACCACCTGAGGACCCGCCAGGAGAAAAATTGGCACGCCATGGATTGATGCAGCGGCCATAGGCCTTGTTGTCGGTGGTGGCACCCAAGGCACCCTCATGCATATTCAGTGTGCCGACGATCTGGGCACCAGCAGCACGCAATGTCGCCACCACAGGCGCATCCCCAGCCGCAATTGCATGGCGCCGCGCCTCAGCCCCTGCCGTGTTGGCAAGGCCCTGAACTGCAATATTGCCCTTAATTCCGAGCTTGATGCCAGCCAGTGGCCCAGTCGTAACAGGTGGTGTTTCATCAAAGGCGATGAAGGCGTTCAGCGCCTGATTAGCGGCAAGAAGGGTTGAGTGATCCATCAGCGGTGATCTAGCAGGCGAATGGGTTTTTGTCTGGACTCAATCTGGGTCAAAGCAGCCGTACCGCCGGGCGGCACCAATTCGACTTGCGCTTCAATGCCGAGTTTACGCTTCAACGTCTCGCGATAGGCTTCTGGATTGCCGCCGCGATCTTCACACACCACGACAAGTTCATCGCGGCCTTGGGCATCGCGCATGACTTTGCAAATCCACTCGCCGGCAAAGGCTGGCAGTTCGGCCAAGATCGGCCCAACCGCTTGTGGGAAGACATTGATGCCGCGCAGCTTCACCATATTGTCGGACCGGCCGAGGAAGCCCTCAATCCGCTTAAACTGCACCCCGATTGAGCTCTTGTCGGTTCGAAATGCGCTGACGTCATGGGTGTTGAAGCGGATGATCGGGTAGACATCGTCCTTGAACAGACAGGTGACGATCAGATCACCAGTCTGTCCATCGGGCACAGGCTGGGCGGTGTCGAGGTCGCAGATTTCGACCCAATGGGCGTCTTCCATCACATAGTGACCATCGCGGTCTGGCCCTTCGCCCGCGATCATCCCGGTATCACCAACGCCATACCAATCATAGCAAGCCGCCCCTCCCCAAAGGGCGGAGACCGCGTCCTTATCTTCGCGGCCAAATTGGCCTGAGATCATTCGGATGGGGATATCGATACCCGGTTCTAGCCCTTCAGCGCGCGCCACTTCCGCGAGCTTTTTGATATAGTCGGTGAAGCCCAGAATGACGGTCGCGCCAAAGTCGCGCATTAGCGCCACTTGCGCGGCACTGCGCGTTTCAATCCCCGTGCCTGCTGACATGAAAGTCGCACTTGTCCAGCGGGTGACGGCCTCGCGAATATAATGACCGCCATTGATCATGCCGTGGCCATAGACGGAATGGACGACATCGCCGGGCCGCATGCCCTGCCAACGGAATAAACGGGCGAGCAACAGGTTCTGCACCTCCCGTGTTTTGGCCCCGAAGAAGAGCGGCTGAGGCCGCCCCGTCGTGCCGCTGGTGGTATGAAAAATCATCGGCGGTCGGGCACCTTCGGGATAGGAATCCAAACCCGCAAAGTCTCCAAACGGCGGATGAAGCGCGATACTCTCAACAATCTCTTGCTTGCCAAAAGTGGGTAGCTTGGGCAGATCGTCGAGCGATTTGATGTCACCCGCTTCGATTCCATGCTTGCCCCAAAGGCGCTGGTAGAAATGGGTTTTTGCTGCCCGGGCAACCAGCTTTTGAAACAAGCGCTCTTGATGGGCGCGCAGCTGGTCGCGACTGATGGTGGTCGCCATCTTTACAAAGTCATCGCCAATTGGATGGTCCGCCAAAAGGGCCCGATAGTCGAGGCTTTGGGCAAAGCTGGTGTGCATATCCGTCACGATAAGGTCCCTGCGGCAAGGCGGCCCAACAGGCCAACATCGGTGAGTTCAGTCAGCTGGTCAGCCGCCGCAATGAGGGCATCTTCCAGAGCAGGATTGGCGTCGCCAAAGCCGAACGCACAACACGCGCGAAACTTCGCCAGATGCGCCTCGCGGCTCAAAGGGCGTTGGGGTGTGCCCAAAAGCCTTTCGATTCCCACTTCCAGAACCCGACCATCTTTCAGAAGGGCGCGGGCAGATTGTGGCACGAACGCAGACGCTTCGGCCACATCATTGACGACCACTTGCATGCGAGCGGCTAGCTGGTGGATCGCTGCATCATTCAGACGATCGGGCGTAAAGTCCGTCAGTCCTACGTCGCCCTTGGTTAGCGCAATCGCGCCGACATAGGGCAGACACAAGCGGGCATAATTGACTTCGAGTGGCACCGCCGCGATCGGGCGACCCACCAGATGGTGGATCAAGGGCGGGGCCGAAATCGTCAGATGCTCTAGATTATCTGCACTTAGCCCCAAGCTCACCAATTGCTGGATCATGTCGATCCCGCCGTGTGAGGCGCGCCCACTCGGGAACGGCTTCCAGCTAACTTCGGCCGCCCGCCAGGTTTGACCGAGGCTTGCCAGCACAGGCTCTAACGCGGTTTCGAGCTCAAACAGCGAGAGATACCCAAACGGGCCATCGATAGACGCCATCGGACCGGGCAGGCCTGCTTCCACCAAATCTACCGCGACAAAGGCTGACCGCGCCGCACCTGCCACGCTGGCCGCGAGCGCAGGGGTGCCCTCAACATGAGCTTGCATTGTGCCGGACGCAAAGGCGAGCGCATAGCCAAAGGCATGTGCGGTCTGATCGGCGTTGAGACCCCGTGCATGCGCCAAAGCCGCAACCGCGCCAAAGAGGCCACATGTCGCAGGCCGAAAGAAGCGGATCTGCGATTTTGCGGCAACACCGAGGCCTGCAGCCACATCCACCCCGACAGCGGCAGCCGAAACAAAGCGAGCACCGGTCAAACCTGTCCGCTGCGCCTCGGCCAAGAGGACCGGGATCACGACGGTGAATGGGTGCAGCACGGCCCCTTCATGCACGCAATCAAACTCTAAAGCATGGGCCTGAAATGCATTGACGAAAGCCGCGTGCGGCGCGGGTAAAGCCTCACCGGTTGCAAAGACATGGGCCTCAGCCCCACTACCCCATTTGGCCGCTGCCTGCCGGACACCTTCAGCATAAGGCGAGCGCGTGCCCGCAATGCCAACACCGATCAAGTCCAAAGTGAAATTGCGCACAGCCTGAACCGCTTCGGGGGGCAGGGTCGCCAAAGTAGTCGAAGCCACGTGCAGAGCTAGCTTCTGGGCCGCTGTGTGTGGCGCGCGTGCCTGTATAGACTCTGAGCTTTGGCCGGACATATTGGGGACATATCATGCTATGAGAGAAGCGCAATCACTCTGACCCATTTTGCCGAAAGAGGCCGCAAAAACGTGCAGACCATGACTTCTTCGGCCCAAAGTGCCCATCCCGTGAAGCTGTCGTCGCTGACAGGCGCGGCTGCCCTTCTGGCTGAACGGGCATGCGGTGGGCGGGTTTTTATTTCTGCGGGGCCAGTCGAGCCGTTGCGCTTGGCAGAGGCCTTTCGGGCAAGTCCCAGGCTGGCAGACGACTTATGTTTTTGCGGCTTGTTCATTCCGGGTCTCAATCGCTTTGACTGGGCGACTTTATCGCCCAAGGCCTCGGCAGAGGTTTTCCTGCCCAGTCCCGACTTTGCTGCCACCATTGCCGCAGGCCAAACGCGCGTCATACCTTGTCATTACTCAGCGGCTTGGCGCTATTTCAGGACGGCCCCGTTCAAGGCGGCGGTGTTTCATGTCGCGGCCCCCGATGCGGGAGGCTTTTGTTCGCTATCCCTGTCAGCAGATGCGAGCCCCGCTTTCTTGGACCGCGCTGTGTTCAAGCTTGGCTTGATCAATCCGAGCCTGCCGGTAGTGAAAGGCGCACCAAAGCTTCATTTGAGTGTATTGGATGCGTGGGTGGAGGCCGATGCGCCTCCGCCAGAACTCTCTACTCCTGCGCCTTCAGGCGACATAGATGCGATCGTTTATCACGTAACCAGCTTGATTGAGGATGGCGCGACCCTGCAGGCCGGGATTGGCAAGCTTCCTGGCGCGATTATGGCAGGGCTCACTGGGCGACGCGGGCTATCGATTCACTCCGGCCTGATCGGGGATTGGATTCTGCCGCTCTTAGGGGCGGGTGCGCTGGCGGATGGGGCAGAGAGCTTAAAGGCTGGAGTTATTCTGGGCAGTCAGACACTGCAGGCCCAAATGGCGCAGGAAACGCGCCTAAAGCTGATCCCGATTGCCGAGACCCACGGTGCGGCCCAGCTTGGTGCGATTGAGCGCTTTGTAAGCCTCAATGCGGCGCTGGAGGTGGATTTGTTCGGCCAGATTAATTGTGAGTTTGCAGGCTCGCGCACGCTGGCAGGTGTGGGCGGAGCGGTCGATTTTTTGCGCGGCGCGCGCCTCAGTCCGGGCGGCAAGCCGATTGTGATGGTGCAAAGCGTCGGCAAGCAAGGCGAGGCTAGGATTGTGCCCCGACTGACCACGCCGAGTGTCTCTATCGCCCGCTCGGATGCGCCGATCTTGGTGACCGAGCAGGGGGCCATTGACTTAGAGCCCTTAGACCAAGATGCCCGCGCACAAGCGATCATCTCGCTGGCTGCCCCCCAACATCGAGCCGACTTGATGTCAGCTTGGGCACAGCAAAGAGGTGCCAAAGGATGAGCGCACCCAACCCCCTCTACCGCCGCTTAGCGGACGATCTGCGCAAAGCCATTGCGTCAGGTCACTATCCAACCGGCAGCCTTTTACCCACTGAATCAGATCTATGCGCCACCCACCAAGTCTCGCGCCATACTGCCCGTGACGCGCTGCGCATCTTGACAGACGAAGGCCTGATTGAGCGCCGCCGGGGCGCAGGCTCGGTCGTGATTGCCGCCAAGCCGATTGGCCCCTTCTCGCAAGGCTGGGGTGAAATTGGTGATATTCTGCAATATGCGCGCGATACACGCCTTGTGATTTTAAGCTATGGCGCGGCGGATGCAGCCGACATTGCGGCTATGGGTCTCGACACGGCCCTCTCTTGGATCGGGATCGATGGCGTGCGCGTCCGCACTGCCGGTGGCCGGCCCCTTGCCCACACCCGCATCTGCGTACGAGCTGACCTTGCGCCACCGCGAGATGCCCTAGATGACTGGCCGCACGCCATCGCAGAATTTATTGCCCGCCACGCTGGGGTTCTGGCTGCGACGATTGAACAAGAAATCTCCGCAATCAAATTGAGCCGCGAGCTGGCAAAGTGCTTGCACGAGCATGTGGGCGACCCCGCCTTGCGGACACGGCGGCGCTATCTAGATGCCTCTGGTCAGGCCTATCAGGCCAGCATTAGCATCCATCCGGGCGAACATTTCACATACTCGATGGCCGTCAGCCGTTAACTCACCATCATCATGAGGCCGACCCCGGTTGCGGAGATGGCGGCAATAATGGCGGTCTGGATCAAAAGTGCGCCCACAGCCCGTGGCCCCAAGAGCATCACCCCTTTGATCGACGTATTGGCTCCCAAGGCGACCATAGAGATGATCAGGCAGATGCTGGACAATTTGGTCAATGCAGCAATGCCCGTAGGCGTTAGCCAACCGGTGTTGGCAACGACAATTGCGGCCACAAAGCCTAACAGAAATACAGGGACAGTGGCTTCATTTTCTTCCTGTTCGCCCTCTTTGCGGTCGCGCCAAGACAAAATCATCAAGAGGCCAAAGATCACAACTGGCATCATGGCGACGCGGATCATTTTAACGGTGGTCGCAGCCGGAGTGGCCGCTTCGCCATAGACATCCGACGCCGCCACTACTTGGGCCACTTCGTGGATAGACGCGCCCAGAAACACTGCAGACGGGATCATCGGGATGTTGAAGAAGTGGCAGAGCGCCGGATAAGCCACCACAGCGATGGTGCCAATAATGGTGATGCTGGCCACAGTCGCCACCACATCGCGCTCGACATTAGAATTTGGTCGCCGTGCAAGGACGGTTGCAATCGCCAAAGCCGCAGAGGCTCCGCAGATGGCGACAGACGTGGCGGTCAAAAATGCGGTTGCACGCGGCAGCTTTAAGGCACGACCTGCCAAATAGCCTAAGCATAAGGTGCCGAAAGCCGCCGAGACCGCGATAACAGCCGGCTGCCAGCCCAAAGCCTGTAAGTCCGAAATGGTGATGCGAAAGCCCATCAAGGCGACACCGACCCGCAACAAAGGCTTGGCCAACAAATCATTGCCTGGCTTAAACGTGGGCTTGGTTAGAAAAATCGCGGCCAACATGCCCAGGAGCAGGGCTATCAACAGGGTGGGGACGCGCGTTCCTTGGGTTGGAAAATAGGCGATAGCCGCCAGAAAGAGGCCCAAGCCAACACCGGGGCCAAACTTTGTAAGCGATTTAAACATGAGGCCCCACAATCAGGCGCGCCTACCCAACGCGCCGATAACTCAGCTTAGGGCTGTTTCACCAGACTGTGCAATTGCGCCAGATGCAGCGCCATGCTTGCGGTTTCGGTGCAGGACCATGCGGTCATGCAGACAACAAATGGTCTGGCTACCGGTAGACTTAAACAGACCGGGAATTAGGCCGTGAATGATGCAGGCGAAGGCTGCACCCAACATTTGGAAACCAAAACTGAAAGCTACGCCTAAATGTTCAAAATAGCTTTCGCCGACGCTCTCTGGATGCTCGACAAATAGTTTTTTGAACATGGTTTAAGTCTCCCCTTTTTGTGCGCAAAGGTTCTCACAGATTCTATGGTAAATTTTCACTTTCTTATTGAAAATCAGCCTCGATTTGATATATTTCTTCGACCATGAAGCCAGAAAATCAAAAAATTGACGAAGCAGACATTAAGCTTTTGTCCATACTTCAAACCGATGCCTCTGTATCTTTAGAGGAAATATCGTCACGTACCGCCATGTCTGCGAACACCGCTTGGCGGCGTATCAAGCGGATGGAAGAGGCGGGTATCATCGCCAAGCGGGTTGCTTTGATCGATCCAGAGACGGTCGGTCTGGGTATGACAGTTTTTGTTGCCATTAAAACGTCCGATCATTCCGATGAATGGCTGGAAAACTTCGCCCGATCTGTCTCCGCCATTCCTGAAGTGGTAGAGTTTTACCGCATGAGTGGGGATACCGATTATCTGCTCAAACTCTTAGTCGCCTCCATCGCAGATTATGACCGGGTCTATAAGAAATTGATCCGCAGCGCGAAGTTGAGCGATGTCAGTTCCAGCTTCGCGATGGAGACCATCAAATTTACTACCGCTGTGCCTTTGCGAATTTAGCTTTTGGTACAAGTTTTTATGGTCTAAATGGCAGGTATGAGCTTAAAGCGCGTCCTCTTGATCGTGGGTGGAGGGATTTCTGCCTATAAAACCCCGGAATTGGTGCGGGCGTTGGAAAAGCGTGGCATCGGCTGTCGCGCCATTTTGACTCATGCTGGTAGCCAGTTTGTGACGCCGCTTACCTTGGCCAGCTTAACCAAGGACGATGTGCATCAAGAGTTGTTCAACCTGACCCATGAAGCCAAGATGGGCCATATTGAGCTATCGCGTAGTGCGGACCTCGTTCTTGTGGCCCCGGCGACAGCGGATCTGATTGGCAAAGTGGCCAATGGTCTGGCCAATGATTTGGCCTCAACCGCTCTTTTAGCGACCGATAAGCCCGTTTTGATGGTGCCCGCCATGAATGTGCGCATGTGGGAGCATCCCGCCGTCCAGCGCAATCTGGCCACCTTGCGCGAGGATGGCGTTCACTTCATTGGACCAGATAGCGGGGCAATGGCCTGTGGCGAATATGGGCCAGGCCGGATGGCGGAGCCTGATGCGATAGCTGCGGCGGTGGAAGCATATTGGCGGAAGGCCTCGGCGGACAAACCCTTGAAGGGCAAGCGTGCGATTGTGACAGCCGGGCCAACCTTAGAGGCCTTGGACCCCATTCGTTTCTTGTCCAACCGTTCGTCTGGCAAGCAAGGCTATGCCATTGCCCAAGCGCTGGCTGAAGCTGGTGCAGAGGTCACTTTGGTGTCAGGGCCAACCGCGCTGAACGACGTGCCTGGGGTCACCATGGCGCGGGTTGAAAGTGCGCGGGATATGCTGGCCGCCTGCCAAGCGGCTTTGCCTGCCGACATTTTTGTCGCGGTTGCCGCCGTCGCCGATTGGCGACCCGAGACCAAGGCTGAGGTGAAGCTCAAGCTAAAAGGTGACGCGAAAGCGCCTGCCATGACCTTGATTGAGAACCCAGATATTCTGGCCACCATCGCCCAAGTAGGGTCGAACAGGCCAAACTTGGTTATCGGCTTTGCCGCTGAGACCCATGACGTCTTGGCCTATGCCACTGCCAAACGGGCCAAAAAAGGCTGTGACTGGGTGGTGGCGAACGATGTCTCTGGCAACGTCATGGGCGGGGAAAGCAACCAAATCATGCTGGTTACCGCAGACGGTCAACAAAGCTGGCCCGAAGCCCCAAAGGGTCAGATTGCCGAGCGGCTGGTTGCAGCAATCGCAACCCATTTCGGCGTAGCAACAGCCTAGAACGGCCAGAAGATGCCTAGCATCAACAGCCCGACGACGATGCGGTAATAGGCAAAGGGTGCAAAGCCCATGCGCTGCACGACGCCGATAAACAGCTTGATCACGAAGATCGCGGTGATGAAGGAGACAAGGAAGCCGATGGCGACCAAGATCAAATCCTGCCCACCTTGCGCCAGCAAAGCTTCGCGATTGCTCCAGCCTTCATAGGCAAAGACGCCAACCATTGTGGGGATGGATAGAAAGAAACTGAACTCCGCCGCAGGCTTGCGGTCCACGCCCAACATCATGGCTCCAATAATGGTAGCGCCAGATCGCGACATGCCGGGGATCAGCGCCAAACACTGGCACAGACCAATCTTCAACCCCATGCCGACCGAAATATCATCAACGTCTAGGATCTGGGGCTGAGGCCGAAAGCGCTCCGCCAGCAAAATCAAGACTCCGCCGACAACCAAAGTGACAGAAACGACAACTGGACTAAATAAAACGCCCTTGATGAAGTCATGCAACAGCGCACCCAAAAACATCGAAGGGAAAAAGGCGAGAATGACAGCCGCTGCGAACTGGCGCGAGGCGGAGCTCGACGGCAAGGTGATGAAGACCCCCCACAGCTTTTCGAAATAAAGGACGACAACCGCAAGGACAGCACCCAGCTGGATCATGGTCTCGAAGGTGTCGGGCACGGCACCTGGCAAAAATTGCTCCGCCAAGATCAAATGGCCGGTCGAGGAAATTGGCAAAAACTCTGTCAGGCCTTCAATGATGCCCAGCAGGATAGCTACGAAATAATCGCTCATGACGTCCATTCAACTCTAAGCGCGCTTGAACGCCTCATGGCATGGCTTCTCGCGCAAAACCAGCCGAGGATGCACCTCACAAATAGGTATTTGATGGTACCTAAATGAACGTACAACACATCACCGATTCGCGACTAAGTCGCAGACAGCTCAAGAGCCTCTTTCGTTATAGGTATATAAAATTACCTATTTGTGCAGTTTTGGCTTGGCAAAGGGTGGGTTTGTCTGTAACGGACCCCAGTAGGGCGCAGCACGTCCCTCCTGAATCATTGGAATTGCGAGAACATCATGGCCGAACGGCTCCTCAAATTCGTCAGCATTGACCCACAGACGCCGGAGAAGCGGCCTGCTTCGGCGCGTACGGCGGATTTTCATGAGATTTATGGTGAGTTCATCACGCAAAAGGCCAATGAGCAGGCGTCGCGCTGCTCACAATGCGGTGTGCCCTTCTGCCAAACGGGCTGCCCGCTCCAGAATAACATCCCTGATTGGCTGAAAATGACGGCTGAAGGTCGCCTTGAGGAAGCCTATGCGCTGTCCTCGGCCACCAATTCCATGCCTGAGATCTGTGGCCGCATCTGCCCGCAGGACCGCTTGTGCGAAGGCGCTTGCGTGATTGAGCAATCGGGTCATGGTGCCGTCACCATTGGTGCCGTCGAGCGCTATATCACCGAGACCGCTTGGGAGAATGGCTGGATTGAGCCGATCGTTCCAACGAAGGAATTGGCAGAGCATGTCGGCATCATCGGCGCAGGCCCCGGCGGCATGGCCGCAGCCGAGGCCTTGCGCAACAAGGGCTATCAAGTCACCATCTATGACCGCTATGACCGTGCGGGTGGCCTTCTGATGTATGGCATCCCTGGCTTTAAGCTGGAAAAAGAAGTGGTGAACCGCCGTGTGGAGCATTTGAAAGCTTCGGGCGTGAAATTTGTGCTCAATTACGAAGTCGGTCGGGACGGCACCTTGGCTGACTTGCGCGGCACCCATGACAGCGTGCTGATCGCTATTGGTGTTTATAAGGCCCGCGCTTTGCCTTGCCCCGGCTCTAGCGGCCCCGGTGTTGTCGAAGCTCTCGATTATTTGACAGCTTCTAACCGCACCGGTCTTGGCGATTCTGTCGCGGATTTTGACAGCGGTGCTCTCAATGCTGCTGGCAAGCGCGTGGTGGTGATTGGGGGCGGCGATACCGCGATGGATTGCGTTCGCACCGCCATCCGCCAAGGTGCCGCAAAAGTTACCTGCCTCTATCGTCGTGACCGCGCCAATATGCCAGGCAGCGCACGCGAAGTCAGTAATGCGGAAGATGAAGGCGTAACGTTTGAGTGGTTGGCCGCGCCCAAAGCCGTGCATTCAAACGAGGCGGGCGTTACTTCTGTTCTCGCAGCGCGCATGCGCCTAGGTGAGGCCGACGCGTCAGGTCGCCAAAGCCCTGAAGAAGTGGCAGGCGGAGAGTTTGATGTGCCTGCCGATCTGGTCATTAAGGCCTTGGGCTTTGACCCCGAGAATGTGCAGACTTTGTTCGACGAGCCTGCCCTAAAAGTCAGCCGTTGGGGCACCATTCGCGCTGACGCCATCACGGGGGAAACCTCCATTCCGAACGTCTTTGCTGCCGGCGACATTGTTCGTGGGGCTTCATTGGTTGTTTGGGCGATCAAAGACGGCCGAGAGGCCGCCGAACATATGCATACGGCGATGCGTAAACAGGCTCGCATGCGCGCCACCGCAGCCAAATTCGCGGCCCAGTAAGTCGCCCTTCACCTTGCAGATAAAGATAGGGCTTCGGCCCGCCAAAGGCACCAATTCATGACCTCTTCCTTCCCTCCCAGCGGCTCCAGCGCAATCGACCTGTATCTCAAAAACCGGCAGATTCTAACCGATGGCCATGCCTATAATCCTGAGGATGAGAAGGATTCCTGTGGCGTCGGTCTTGTTTGTGCGCTTGACGGCAAGCCACGGCGCGACATTGTTGCGATGGCGTTGAAGGCATTGAAAAACGTCTGGCATCGCGGGGCCGTCGACGCAGACGGCAAGACTGGTGATGGCGCGGGTGTGCGGGTCGATGTGCCGCAAGACTTTTTCCGTGAGCAAGTGGCGCGCACGGGCCACAGTCCGACCGACGACCCCATCTGCGTGGGCATGATCTTCCTGCCGCGCACCGATTTTGGCGCGCAAGAAACCGCGCGCACGATTGTGGAGCGCGAAATCCTGAACTTTGGCTTTTACATCTATGGCTGGCGGCAAGTGCCGGTCGATGTCTCTGTCATCGGCGAAAAGGCCAATGCGACCCGGCCAGAGATTGAGCAAATCCTGTTCTATGACCCCCGTGGTCGCAGCGCGGAAGAGCTGGAGCGCACCTTATTCATCTGCCGCCGCCGTATTGAAAAGCGCGCTTTGGCATCGAGTGTTTCAGGGTTTTACGTCTGTTCCTTCTCGTCCAAGTCCTTGATCTACAAAGGCATGTTTTTGGCTGAGAGCATCGACAGCTTCTTTCCGGACTTGCAGGATGAGAAGTTTGTGTCGGCTGTGGCGATCTATCACCAACGCTATTCGACCAACACCTTCCCGCAATGGCACTTGGCCCAACCCTTCCGCATGTTGGCCCATAATGGTGAGATCAACACCGTTAAAGGCAATATCAATTGGATGAAGAGCCATGAGATCCCAATGGCGTCTGAAGCCTTTGGGGACTATCAGGAAGATGTAAAGCCAATCGTGCAAGCTGGCGGGTCAGACTCCGCTGCCTTGGACAATGTGTGCGAAGTCCTCGTCCGCGCGGGCCGCTCTGCCCCAATGGCAAAGGCGCTTTTGGTTCCAGAGGCTTGGGCCAAGCAAGAAAACATCATGAAGCCCAGCCACATGGCGCTTTATGCCTATTGCAATGCGGTGATGGAACCTTGGGATGGGCCAGCCGCTCTGGCGATTTATGACGGTCGTTGGGCGGTAGCCGGGATGGACCGCAATGGCCTGCGCCCGATGCGTTATTCTGTGACGCAAGATGGCATTCTGGCCGTTGGCTCTGAAACCGGCATGTGTCCGCTGGATGGCCGCATCATCACTAAAAAGGGCCGCGTCGGACGCGGTGAAATGCTCGCCGTCGATATGGAGAAGGGCAAGCTCTATACCCATGAAGCCATCATCGACAAACTGGCCAGTGCGCATCCATACGTAAAGTGGAACTCCAATGTCGTGGACTTGGAGGCCCGCATCGGACCGGGACCAGAACCTAAGCTCTATTCGCGTCAAGAATTGCTGCGCCGGCAAGTGGCTGCAGGCCTTACTTTGGAAGAACTGGAAGTCGTCCTCGCCCCTATGGCGGAAGAGGGAAAAGAGGCTTTGGGTTCGATGGGCGACGATTCCCCGCTGGCCGTGCTTTCCTCGCGCTATCGGCCGTTGTCGCACTTTTTCAAGCAGAACTTCAGCCAAGTGACGAACCCACCCATCGACCCATTGCGGGAAGAGCGGGTGATGAGCCTCAAGACCCGCTTCAAGAATTTGGGTAATATCTTAGCTCAAGATGCGACTCAGCAAGATGTGTTCGTGCTGGACAGCCCGGCGCTGACCAACGGCATGTATGATCGTATGGTTGCCATGCTGGGTGCGGGCGTCGCCTTTATCGACTGCAGCTATGAGACGCCAGAAGATCCTGATCTTGCTGGTGCCGCCCTGCGTGAAGCTTTAGATCGGATTAAGGCGCAAGCCGAGGACGCTGTTCGCGCCGGTCAAAGCCAATTGGTGTTGACGGACGAGCATCAGGGTGCCGGCCGGATTGCGGCACCGATGATCTTGGCCACTGGCGGCGTGCACGCGCATTTGGTCGCCAGGGGCTTGCGGTCTTATTGCTCAATCACCGTGCGTGCAGCGGAATGCGTCGACACCCATTATTTCGCTGTTCTGGTCGGCGTCGGCGCGACCTGCGTCAATGCCTATCTGGCACAAGAAGCGATCGCGGACCGTCATGCGCGTGGTTTGTTAGGGACTTTGACCCTGAACCAAGCCGTGGTGAATTACAAAAAGGCGGTGGAAGCGGGCCTGTTGAAAATCCTGTCCAAGATGGGGATTTCGGTAATTTCCTCCTATCGTGGCGGCTATAATTTCGAAGCCTTGGGCCTATCACGGGCTTTGGTTGCCGACTTTTTCCCGGGCATGAGTTCGCGCATTTCCGGCATTGGTTTGCAAGGGATTGCACTCAAAGCCCAAGCGATACACGCCAAAGCTTGGGAAGAAGCCGTTGTCAGCCTGCCCATCGGCGGGCTTTATAAGGCGCGCGCTTCGGGTGAGCCGCACGCGCTGGAGGCCGCACAAATCCACCAGCTGCAGACAGCCTGTAATACGGGCTCTTATGCTGCCTATCAGAAATATGTTGGCCTGCTGAGCGGGCGTGCACCAATACAATTGCGCGACCTTTTGGACTTCCAAACGACCAGCAAGCCTGTCGCCCTGGAAGGCGTTGAGAGCCTCAACGAAATTCGCAAGCGCTTCAATACCCCGGGCATGTCGCTGGGGGCCTTGAGCCCAGAGGCGCACGGCACGTTGAACGTGGCGATGAACCGCATTGGCGCAAAGTCCGTCTCAGGCGAAGGCGGCGAAGACCGTGAGCGCTATAAGCCTCTGCCCAATGGCGATAATCCCAACAGCGCAGTGAAGCAGGTGGCTTCAGGTCGCTTTGGCGTGACGGCGGAATATCTGAACCAGTGCCGCGAGATTGAGATCAAAGTCGCACAAGGGGCTAAGCCCGGTGAAGGTGGGCAATTGCCCGGCTTTAAAGTGACCGAGATGATAGCGCGCCTGCGCCATGCCACACCTGGCGTAACCTTGATCAGTCCACCACCACACCATGACATCTATTCGATCGAAGATTTGGCTCAGCTGATCTATGATTTGAAGCAGATCAATCCCGAAGCCAAGGTTTGCGTGAAGCTGGTTGCCCAATCAGGCATTGGTGCGGTGGCTGCAGGCGTGGCGAAGGCCAAGGCCGACATCATTCTAATCGCAGGCAATGTCGGTGGCACAGGGGCATCACCCCAGACCTCGATCAAATTTGCCGGTATTCCCTGGGAATTAGGTCTGGCTGAAGCCCATCAAGTCCTGACGCTCAACAATCTACGCGACCATGTGGTGTTGCGTACGGACGGTGGTCTGCGGACAGGCCGCGATATCGTGATGGCCGCAATGCTGGGGGCTGAGGAGTTTGGCATCGGTACGGCGTCTTTGGTCGCGATGGGCTGCATCATGGTGCGTCAATGCCATTCCAACACCTGTCCCGTGGGGGTCTGCGTCCAAGATGAAGCGCTGCGCCAACGCTTTACCGGTACGCCCGAGAAGGTCGTCAATCTGATGAGCTTTATCGCCGAAGACGTGCGCGAAATTCTCGCCAGCCTCGGCTTTAAGACCTTGAACGAAGTGGTCGGTCGCACCGACCTGTTGCGGCAAGTCAGCCGCGGGGCGGCAAATCTGGATGACCTAGACCTCAACCCGCTTCTGGTCCGCGTTGAAGGGGCCAAGCCAACCCGCTTTGGCACTGATAAGCCACGCGTGGAAGTGCCCGATACGCTGGACGCCCAAATCCTGCGCGATGCGGCCCCCTTCTTTGAACGGGGAGAGAAGATGCAATTGGCTTATGGCGTCCGCAACGTACAACGCGCCATCGGTACAAGGTCATCGAGCGCCATTGTGCGCAAATTTGGCATGGGCGCGCTGCCCGAAGGCCGCTTGACCGTGCGCCTTGAAGGCTCGTGCGGGCAATCCTTAGGTGCCTTTGGCGTGCAAGGTCTGACCTTGGACGTGGTGGGCGATGCAAATGATTATGTTGGCAAAGGCCTTTCGGGCGCGACAATTGTCTTGCGGCCGCCTTCGGGCTCTGGCCTGAGACCTGAGGAGAACGCGATCATTGGCAATACCTGCCTTTACGGAGCAACCTCAGGCGCACTCTTGGCCTCGGGCCAAGCGGGGGAACGGTTTGCCGTGCGCAATTCAGGTGCTTCAGCTGTCGTCGAAGGCATGGAGGCCAATGGTTGTGAATATATGACCGGCGGCTTGGTGATTTCACTCGGCCCCGTTGGCGACAATTTTGCGGCCGGCATGACAGGCGGGATGGCCTATGTCTGGGACCCCGCAAACCGCTTGCCCAAGCTGATCAACCCCGACAGCGTCGTCTGGCGGCGGATTGGTAGCCCGCATTGGGAAAGCCAGTTCACGGAGTTGCTGGAACGCCATGTCCAAGCCACTGGCTCACCTTTAGGGCGGCGGATTTTGGATGATATGGCGAACGAGATCGGCAATATTTGGCAAGTGGTGCCGAAGGAGATGCTGACCCGCTTGGCAGAACCTTTGGACGCCGAAGCTGCTCTCGCTTCTGCTTAATCGACCAAAACAGCCCGTAAGCGCTCGGCGGCGGCCTCCGGTGTGAGGTCTCGCTGGGCCATGGCTAGCATTTCAAAGCCCACCATGAATTTGCGCACCGTGGCAGAGCGTAAGAGCGGCGGGTAAAAATGTATGTGGAACACAAAGCCAGGTGCAGGGCTGTGCGTTGGGCGTTGATGTAAGCCCATTGTGTAAGGGAAAGGCGCGTTGAAAAGACGATCAAAGCTGGCCGTCAGCCGCCGCAAGATATCGGCCAAATCGGCTTGTTCTTCTGCGCTCAATTCATCCAAGGCGGCCACTGGACGGCGCGGCAGGACCAAAGTCTCAAACGGCCAAGCCGCCCAAAACGGCACCAGTGCGACAAAGTGGGTGTTAGCGCAGACAATGCGGGCCCCATCTGCCAATTCTCGTTCCAGATAATCGATCAAAAGGGGCGAGCCGTTCTTGTCAAACCAAGCCGCTTGCCGTTCGACTTCAATCGCGAGTTCATTGGGTACGCTAGAGGTCGCCCAGATTTGACCATGGGGATGGGGGTTACTCGCTCCCATCATCGCGCCGCGATTTTCAAAGATGGTGACAGAAGCCAAGTCGGTGCGCGCCGATAGCTCTTGCCATTGCGCAGTCCAAACCTCCACGACAGCAGTAATCTCTGCCCGCGTCATGCTGGCCATGGTTTTGGAATGGTCGGGCGTATAGCAAATGACGCGGCAAACACCGGTTTCAGGTTCAGCAACCAGAATGGAATCGGCGGGAGGGCTGGCTTCCCCGTCAGGTCCCAAGAGCGCTGGAAAGTCATTGTCGAATACCCAAACGCCCTCATAGGCGGGGTTAACCACCCCACCGACACGCGTATTGCCGGCGCACAAATAGCAAGCCGGATCATAGGTCAGAGCTTCAGCAGGTGCGTTGTTTCCCGTCTCCCCTTGCCAGGGGCGCCCCATCCGGTGGGGGGACACGAGCACCCATTCTCCCGTCAGCAAATTTTGCCGCCGGTGTGGCTTGTGGTCCGTCATAGCACTTCTCCGGCACCGGCTGCTGCCCGCACGACAAAGGCCCCGGGTCTTTGACCCAAATAGACAGAATACGCCTCCAAAATCGTCTCCAGCGCGGTGGCAGCACGGTCTGGCTGCACCAAAGCAATGATGGACCCACCAAAGCCGCCACCCATCATGCGCGCACCATAGACGCCTTCCGTGGCTTGGGCCAAAGCTGTTAAGCGATCTACTTCGGGGGTAGAGACTTCCATATCTGCCGACAGACTGGTGTGGCTGGCATTGAGAAGTTGGCCGAGTTCGGTCAAATTACCCTTTATCAGCGCGGCCTCAGCCTTCTGGGTGCGGGCAATTTCTGTCAGCACATGGCGCGCGCGCTTGAGCGGATTGCCGCTCAACTGATCGAGCGCGCTGAGGTCGGTTACCTCAGCCAGCAAAGCCACGCCCAAGGTGTGCGCCGCCGCCTCACAATCAGCGCGACGGCTGGCGTAGCCGCCACTGGTATGCTGATGTTTGACGCCTGAATCGATGATCAGGAAGCAAGCCGTAGTGGGTAGCGGGATTGGCTGATACGCCAAAGTCGCACAATCCAACATTAGGGCATGGCCCTCTACACCGCAGGCGCTGGCAAACTGGTCCATGATGCCGCAGGCCATGCCGACATAGTTGTTTTCGGCGGCCTGGGCGATCAAAGCGAGGTCCTTGCCAGTCACAGCACCGCCACTCAGCGCTAGACCGACTGCGACTTCCAGGGCGGCAGAGGAAGAAACGCCTGCCCCCATGGGGACATCAGAGGCAATTGCGAGATCATAGCCTTGCACCGCATGACCTGCATCGCGCAGCGCATAAGCTACCCCAGCAACATAGTCGCGCCAATCGCCCTGCTTTATAAAGTGATCAAGCGGCAGCTCGCCTTGGCCGAGGTCACTGCTGACTCTGAGAACATTGAGCCCGTTTGGACGGGCTGCTACCCAACAGGCAAAGTCTATCGCGGCGGGCATGACTTTGCCGCCCGCATAATCGACATGCTCGCCAATGATATTGATCCGGCCCGGCGCACGAAAAAGCCTTGGCGTGCCGCCAAAAGCATCCTTAAAGCGTGCGAGGGCAATCTGAGACTGAGGTGCTGTCGTCATGGCAACACCGCTAGGTCTATTTCGGCCCGCTGCCAAGATGGGACACGGACATGAAATTGGGCGTTTGCTATTATCCTGAACATTGGCCCGAAGCCATGTGGGCGGAAGACGCCAAGCGCATGGCTGAGATTGGTATTAGCCAAGTGCGGATTGGCGAGTTTGCTTGGACCCGGATTGAACCTACGCCGGGTGTGTTTGAGTGGGGCTGGCTCGACCGGGCGATTGAGACCTTGCATCAAGCGGGCTTGCACATTGTCTTGGGAACACCGACGGCTACTCCGCCCAAATGGCTGATCGATGCCCATCCAGATATCTTGGCCTTGGACGCACACGGCAGGCCGCGCCATTTCGGTTCCCGCCGTCATTATTGTTTCTCAAGCCTAACCTATCGGGCCCAGTGCGCGCGGATTGTGGAAGCTTTAGCTCGACGCTATGGCACCCATCCTGGGATTGCTTCTTGGCAGACCGACAATGAATATGGCTGTCACGATACGATTATCTCCTACTCCAACGCGGCTCGCGCGGGGTTTCGTGCGTGGCTAGCGGCCAAATATCCTTCGATCCAAGCCCTCAACCAGGCGTGGGGCAATGTGTTTTGGAGTATGGAATATCTGAGCTTTGACGAGATCGACCCGCCGGTCGAGACTGTCACGGAAGCCAATCCAGCCCATCGCCAAGACTGGGCACGCTTTGCCAGCGATGAAGTTGCCGCTTTTGACCGTGTACAGACAGAGATTTTGCGGGCCCATAGTCCGGGCCGGGATGTGCTGCACAATTATATGGGCATGTTCACGGCCTTTGATCATTTTAAACTGGGTGAGCAGCTCGATGTTGCTGCTTGGGATTCCTACCCGCTTGGCTTTCTGGAACAGGCTTGGTGGCCAGACGCCATCAAAGAGCGCTTTCTGCGCCAAGGCCATCCAGACTTTACCGCCTTTCACCACGACCTCTATCGCGGTGTGGGCCGCGGTCGCTGGCAAGTGATTGAACAACAGCCGGGGCCCGTGAATTGGGCACCGTGGAACCCCGCCCCCTTGCCTGGTATGGTGCGGGTTTGGACGTGGGAGGCGTTGGCCCATGGCGCTGAATGCGTTTCCTACTTCCGCTGGCGACAAGCCCCCTTTGCGCAAGAGCAAATGCATGCTGGCTTGTTGCGGCCTGACAGCGTCGAAGCAGAAGCAGCTGGTGAAGCCCGTCAGGTGGCCGCTGAGTTGGCTGCGGTTGCCGGAGCAACAACGACCAAAGCCCCCGTGGCGCTTTTGTTTGATTATGAAGCGATTTGGGCAAATCAGATTCAACCGCAGGGCCGGGATTATCGCGGCCTTGAACTCCTCATCCACTTCTATAGCGCTGCACGACGCTTGGGCTTGTCGGTAGATATCGTGCATCCGAGTTCGGATTTAACTGGCTATCAGCTGATCTTGTGCCCCTTGCAGATTTTTTGGCCAGAGGACTTGAGTGCGAGGATCAAGGCCAGCGGGGCCGTTTGTGTGTTGGGGCCTCGTGCGGGCTCTAAAACCGATGATTTCCAGATTCCCGCCAATCTTGCGCCCGGTTTGGCGCAGGACTTGATCCCGCTAGTGGTGAACCGCGTTGAAAGCCTTCGGCCGGGCCATGTGGAACAGGCCGGGGCGTTTAAGGTGACGCGCTGGCTGGAGCATATCCAGTCCGAGCTTGTGCCAGAGGCCTCTACCGCCAGCGGCCATGGGATTTGGTATCACACGGACAAGGTCGACTATCTGGCCTGCTGGCCAGACGCAGAGCTGTTGGATGCCGTGCTTCGACGGCGCTGCGAACAATTAGGCCTAGCCACATTTAGCCTGCCAGATGGATTGCGTTTGCGCCAGCGCGGCGCGTTCATGTTCGCGATCAATTATGAGGCCGAGCCGGTGCGACTTAGCGACCATATGGTCGATGCGGAGAAATGCGATTACGTCATCGGCGGGCCAGACTTGCCAGCAGCAGGGGTCGCAGCTTGGCGGATTAAGTGAGGGGTGGGCCCTCAGCCAAAACATCCCCTGCCAGATAGAGCGAGCCACAGATGAGTACGCGCGCTGGGCCTTCTATCTGAGTCACAGCAATTTTCAGGCCCTCTAACGGCGTATCCGCAGGCTTGGCGTCAAAGCCCATGGCACATGCCAACTCTGCCAACTCGGCGGGGGGGCGACCTGCATCCGACGTGCGGATCGGCACGGTGATGACCTCCGGTTTGAGCGCTTGAAAGGCTTGGAAGAAGCCCGTCGGGTCCTTTGTGGCCAATTGACCGGTGATCAGCACCAAGCGGCGGGGGTCCTTTGCTTGCAGGTTCGCCATATAGCTTGCCGCTGCGGCTGCGCCATGGGGATTATGCCCGCCATCAAGCCAGAGCTCTGCCCCCGCTAAGGCTGCCACTTCTGCAAACGGCCCAGCTTGTAGGCGCTGCATGCGGGCAGGCCAGCTGACGTTTTGAACGCCCTGAGCGATCGCAGCTTCATCCAAGCCATAAAGAGTCATGGCCACGACAGCTGCCCCTGCATTTTCAAGCTGGTGATGACCGGCAAGGCCCGGCAAGGGCAGGTCCAGCAAACGGTCTTGGGTTTGTACAATCAGTCGCCCGCGCTCGGCATAGCAATCCCAGTCGCGACCAAAGACCAAGAGAGGTGCGGCCAATGCCTCTCCGCGACGTTCAATCACGGCCAAAGCTTCATCGGCTTGACGCGAGACGACGCAAGGGACGTGCGGCTTCAAGATACCGGCCTTCTCGCCCGCGATCTTGGCTAAAGTGTCGCCCAGCATCTCTTTATGGTCAAAATCAACCGGGGTGATGATGGTCAGCTTTGGCTTGGTCACAATATTAGTCGCATCCAAGCGCCCACCAAGGCCGACTTCTAACAAGGTCAGGTCAGCCATGGTCTCATTGAAGGCGACAAAGGCGGCGACTGTCTCGGCTTCAAAGACCGTCAAAGGGATCTGATTGCTTAAAGCCAGGATCCGATTGCCAATGTCTAGAAGCGCCTCTTCCTCAATGAACCGCCCAGCCACCCGCCAGCGCTCGTGAATCGATACAAGATGAGGCGAAGTATAAGCGTGAACTGCCAGACCAGCAGCCTCTGCCATGGCGCGCAAGAACGCTACCGTGGATCCTTTGCCATTGGTGCCTGCGACATGAATGACCGGTGGGATCAAATCCTGAGGTCGGCCAAATGCCTCCAATGCCGCCGCAACGCGGGCAAGCCCCAGGTCAATCTTGCGAGGAAAGCTATAGAACAGGTCAGCGGCATTCATAGGATTACAATCGGCTCATCAGGCGTATCAGATTGGCTTCGGCTTTCTGTAGCGTCAGGCGCACGATGGGATCAACCTCTGGCACAGTAGCGAGGCTGGCGCGTACTTGGGCCAGATCAAACAAAGCCTCGCGGCCTTCGGCGGACAAGACCCTGCTCTCGATCCAGCCTACGACGGCCAACCGCTCACCCCGCGTGACGGGCTCAACCTCATGCAGCGTGGTTGAGGGATAAAGCACCAAGCTGCCCGCTGGCAATTTGATGATCTGGCGACCGGCCGGTTGTTCGACGCAGAGCGCGCCGCCATCATAGCTGTCAGGCTCTGACAGAAAAAGCGTGAAGGAAAGGTCCGATCGCACGCCATTCATGTAGGCATTATCGACATGCAGGCCATAAGCCATGCCGGGTTGATAGCGGGAGATTAGGATCGGCCCATAGGTCTTCACCTGTGCCGCCGCTTGAAATATCTCGTGGCGTTCCAGCGCACGCTGGACAAACTCAATCAGCGCGTCTGCTGCACCACCCTTTGCCTGCTGGTTGTTCTTCACCGACTTCGCCAAAGCTCCAGCCGTGGCCTTGCCATCGACAAAAGACAGTGTTTCGACCTCTGAACGCGCGCGCTCAAGGTCTTCAGATCCCAGTATCTGATCCATAACGATCAACATCAGCACCCTACCTGCAAACGACTTGCATTTTCATCTACCCTCAGCCACACTCACGAAATAGTGATTTACGCAGCAAGGAAGTAGACCATGATTGAGTTCAAGCCCCGCATGTGGACCTTGATGGGTGTCAGCGCAATGGCCTTAGTCGGTGCTGCGGCATGCCAACCAGGTGGCGAAGCTGGAACCTCCACAGCGGATGGTGAAAAGGCTGCGGCATCTAGTACGGCGGGGGAAGGTGAAGGGGAAGGCGCAAAGCCCGCCTCGGCTCCGGCGGCCGCCCGTGCAGGTGGTGAAAGTGGGGAGGCCGGTGCCGCGAACGCCTATTCCAACGTAGACCCAGCTTCTTGGTTGGGCCTACGTGTGAGCCACCTAAGTGGCTTCTTGTTGGTTGCGCAGAAATCCTTTGAGGCTGGGCAAATCGATGAAGCTTCGGTCCTGATTGCCCAAGGTCTGTTGGAAGTTTATCAGCCAGACGCCGCCGAACTTGATAGCAAAGTCAAAGACTTGAAGCCGAGCTATGAAGCAGTGGTTGCAGCCATTGATGGCAAGAAAAGCAAAGCCGAGATCGAGGCAGCCTTTGCGAAGGCCTTTAAAGTTACACAAGCTGCCCAATCCAGCGCCGGCGCTTCCGACAGCGACGTGATCAAGGGCATGTTAGGCATTGCATCTGGGCTTTATAGCGGCGTTGTCCATCCAGATGGCGATGACCCAACAGAGTATCAGCACGCTTACGGGGCTGTTTTGGCGGCAGAACAGGCTTTCAAAAGCGCACAAAGCAAACTTGGCAGCATGGATGAGAAGCGCACCGCGCAATTGGCAAAGGATGTGGTTGCCTTGGTGGCTTTGTTTCCGAGCGTAACAATTCCCGAAGCCCCGGCTGCAACCGCTGCGGTGACGGCCGCCGCCTCGCGCGCCGAACTCGCACTCTCTGGTATAAAGTAGGGACTTTCGCGCAGGGACCTGCCTCCCCATATGGGGTTGATGCAAAACTTCGCTTTCTCATTCCCGGGCTCATTCCCACGTGAACCCAGCCTTGATGATCTCTCCCTGATGGCGGAAGAAGCATTTGCGCGCTTGCCGGAGCCCTTCCGTATTGCGTGCGGGCGGGTGGTGTTTCGTGTAGCTGAAGGCGCTGATCCTGCTACCTTGCACGGTCTTGGCCTGCGCCACCCATTGCAGTTAGCCGGCCTTTATCGCGGGGCAAGTGTCCGTGCAGACCTAGCCAATTCAGGCTTCCTGCCACCGCCAGAAGTCTGGCTTTATCGGGCAGCCATTGTCAATGAATGGCGCACACGCGGCGATGTTAGCCTTCAAGATATGGTCAGCCACGTGCTGGTGCATGAGATTGGCCATCATATGGGCCTGTCTGACGCTGATATGGAGCGGTTAGAAGCGGAAGACTAAACCCCAGGCTGATCCGGTGGGCTTTCGTCCATCGGTGCGCCCACCAATTGTTTGCTGGTGAGGCCATAGCCTGCCAACATGAACAGCACCAATGCGCATAGGACGAAGGGTGCTTGGTGACTGACGAGCGCATAAAGACCTGCGCCGAATAAAGGTGCAACGACAAATCCAGCCCCATTGGCCGCGACCACCAGCCCTGCGACACTTCCCTGATCATCTTGGCTTACGGCGAGTGAAGCCCCACCGGTAAATCCCGGGCGGGCCAAGCCAAAGCCCAGTCCAACCAAGGCTTGCGCGACCGACAGGGTACCAAAACTATCACCAAAAGCGGTCAAAGCAGCGCCCGCACCGGTTATTAAACAACCCCAAACAATTAATCCGCGCGGGGAAAGACTAAGGCGAGGGATCAGAACCAATTGTGCGATGATTTGCGCCATCGCCCCAAGAGCCAAGGCTACGGCACTGAGTGTTGCCCCTTCTCGGGGCGTTACACCCAGTCGGTCAATAAAATAGAAGGAGACTTGTTGAAACATAACGGCGGTAACGGCAGACAAAATCACACCAAACAGCAACCAGGGACGAACAGAAGGGTTGAGCGCCAACCGCCAGACTGAAGAAGGGGCCGCCGATCTTTTAGCGGCTGGAGTAATTTCGATATTCGGCAAGAAAAAGCGGGCCGATAAGGCGCCGATAATCGCCAAGGTCGTGGTGGCGAACAAAGGTGCCAACAAGCCCATATTGGCAATCATGCCTGCTGCTAAGGCAGGACCGGCTGCGGAGCCAAAAGCAAAGGCAGAGGTAACGGCTGCAATTTCTCTGGTCCGGATTTCCGGGGTGGTGGTATCGGCGACATAAGCCTGCGCGGCTGGATTGGTTGCAGAGCCAAAAGCACCAAAGATTAAGCGCGCTGCCGCCAAACCCAGAAAAAGGGTCAGCCAATGGAAATGATCCATCAAACCAATCGCTGCGATCCCGGTGAAGGTGCCGGTTGATAGCGCATAAGCACTTAGACCCATCACAATCATCGGCTTGCGGCCCTTGCTGTCGCTCATGCGACCCCAAACAGGACTCGTCAGCACCCATAGAAGGGCCGACAGAGTGAAGATCGCGGAGACAGACCAATCCGGCATACCGGTTTCGCGCGCGATTGGCGGTAGAACCGCAAACAACATCGAATTCCCAATTCCAACAATTGCGAGGCATGCGAACAAAAGCCGGTAGGTCTGTTTGGGATTGTTTGGACTGTGACTTTGGTCGGCCATGAGGCGGCAACTCGTCTATGTTTGATTGAAGCCGGAGTGGAGCGGGCCAAAGCCTCGAAGGGTCATTCTTCCATGCGACGTTTCTCCGCAAAGGCCAAGTCAATTCGGCATTTGATCGATCATTTAAAGACTTCAAAAACCTTTTTTGCACCGCCTGTTAAGTCTTGTCCTGTATGGATGCGAGCAAGCAGTTTGAGTGTCTGGTGCGACTTAGCACCGTTCGATTACTCCAGAATGGGTTAAGCACTATGTTTCTTGTCGTCGGTCTCCTGATCGTTTTTGGCATGGTCTTTGGTGGGTTTGCGCTCGCCGGCGGCCACTTTGATGTTATTATCGCGGCAGCGCCGCTCGAGTTTATGATGATCTTTGGTGCCGCAATTGGCGCATTCGTCATTGGTAACTCACTTGACACCATAAAAGCGACGGGCGCTGGCATCGGTAAAATTGCCGGTGGTCCAAAGTGGAAAGCGCAGGATTATCAGGATCTGCTGGTCCTCTTGTTTGCATTGACCAAAACCATGAAGGCTAAGGGCGTTGTGGCCTTGGAAGCCCACATCGAGAAGCCAGAAGATAGCGCAATTTTCAAGCGTTATCCCAAGATCTTGAAGGATCACCACGCAACTGACTTCATCTGCGACACCTTGCGGATGATGACGATGAACCTTGATGACCCCCATCAGGTCGAAGCTGCGATGGAAAAGCAATTGGAAAAGCACCATCATGAGGCTCATGGCGCATCTCATGCCCTACAATCCATGGCGGACGGCTTGCCTGCTCTGGGGATTGTGGCTGCCGTTTTGGGTATTGTGAAGACCATGGGTGCCATTACCGAACCCCCAGCAGTTCTAGGTGGCATGATCGGTAAAGCGCTCGTCGGCACCTTCCTCGGCGTGTTCTTGGCTTATGGTATCGTTGGCCCAATGGCGAGCCGATTGGTTCAGGTCTTGGATGAGGAACATCAATTCTACAAAATTATTATGGATGTTCTCGTTGCCCACTTGCATGGTAACGCGGCGCAGGTGTCCGTAGAAATTGGTCGTGGCAGCGTTCCCAGCCCGCTCGCACCGTCTTTTGCCAAGCTAGAAGAGGCCCTCAACAATATGCCGAACGATGCGTGAGTGATCTAATTCCTCAGAAAAACTAGATTTACTTGTGGTCGATTTGACCTATGCTGCGCTCGTTTCCAGCTTGGTCGTTAGTGTTAAGCGATTGATATTGCTTTTAGTTAACAAGGATTTCCACCCGCAGCAGCTATGCCGTTGCGGGTATGGACATGGCATTGTTACGGCAAAATCGCATAGCAGACTTGGCAAAAGTTGCTGATGGAACGCTATTGCTTCATGACGAGACACCTTCTAATGAACCGGTCACTGCGCCCGAGACGAGGCGTTCAGGGCAAAGAAGGAATTTAGACATGATCGAGCTCAAGAAGCTTTTCGCAGCAGCAGCAGTTGTAGCAGTTCTCGGCGTTTCCGCATGCGGCAAGCCAGCTGAAACCACCAACACCGTAGACGCAGCAGCTACTGAAGCAGCTAACGTTGTTGACGCAGCAGCTACCGAAGCAACCAACGCAGTTGACGCAGCAGCTACCGAAGCAACCAACGCAGTTGACGCAGCAGCTACCGAAGCAGCTAACGTTGTTGACGCAGCAGCTGGTGAAGCTGTGAACGCAGTCACCGAAGAAAAGAAGTAAGTCACTTACTTTCGCTCACGCGAAAGTAGATGCGCGAAAGGCCGCCCAATGGGCGGCCTTTTTGCGTTAGAGCCCTCTGAATATTCGGGCGCTTAGATCAAGGAGTGTCGAAACATCGTGACCACCCCTGCATCACGCCTGCCCCCTGAGCCCGACATTTCATTCGACGACAGAGGGCTTATCTTGGGTGAAGCCTTTCAAGATAGCTATTTCTCCCGCGATGATGGCCTCGAAGAAACGCGTAAAGTGTTTTTGGAGGGTTGCGGTCTGCCTGAGGCTTGGCAATCGCAGTCACATTTCACCATTGCAGAGCTCGGCTTTGGCACAGGGCTGAATGTGCTGGCAACTTGGGATTTGTGGCGCAAGACTCGCCAGCCCGGCCAGATACTCCACTTTATCACCACTGAAGCCTTTTTGATGGCGGCAAACCATGCAGCAAAAGCCCACGGTCACTGGCCAGAACTAGCCGACCTTTCAGGGCGAATTTTGGCGCGCTGGCCTGTGCGGGCCTTTGGCAACCAGCGCATCTGGTTCGAGGATGATGGGTTCTGCTTGACGATCCTAATCGGGCCCGCGTTGCGTAGCTTGCAAGCGATGGACTTTAAGGCCGATGTTTGGTTCCTGGATGGATTTGCACCAAGCCGCAATGCAGACATGTGGTCGCCAGAGCTTCTCAAAGAAGTGGCGCGACTGTGCGCGCCCGGAGCGCGACTTGCGACCTATTCTGTTGCTGGGGCCGTCCGCCGTGGTCTTGAGGCCTGCGGCTTTAATGTCTGCCGTCAGCCGGGCTTTGGCTCAAAACGCCAACGACTGGAAGCGGTTTGGCCAGGTAAGCCGGAAAGCGCACCTGCCAAGCCAGCCTCTGTCATGGTAATCGGTGGTGGCATTGCCGGGGCCGCAGCTTGCTTTGCCTTTGCGCGCAGAGGCGTTCTGGTTGAGCTTGTGGACGGAGACCCTTGCGGCCAATCCAAGGCTAGCCATAATCCGGCAGCTCTGGTCATGCCCCGCTTGGACCGCGGCGACACACGCGAAGCGCGCTTTTTCCGGGCCGCGTATCTTTGCGCGACCAGCCTCTACACGGGTTTGGGCGGGGAGATTTTTGCGCAAATGCAAGTTCAGGAGTTGCCCGGCGATGACCGCGACCGCGTGCGTCTCGAAGACTTGGCCCAGAACCCACCCTTACCGCCACAACTCCTCAGCAAGATTGCTGATAGTGGCTTGCTGCATCGAACCGGCGGTTTGGTTTATCCAGATCTATTGTTGCCCTGCCTAAGCCAAAATGCCACCCGTCACCCAGTGACGATGGCCGGACTACGTTATCAGTCTGGTCTGTGGCAGGCCTTAAATGAAGTAGGCGAGGTTTTGGCCGAGGCGGAGGTTTGCGTCATGGCCTCTGGCACGCAACTAGACCGTTTTGTGAAGCTGGACACAGAATTGGAAGGGCGTGCTGGCCAGATCAGCTTAGCTCAAATCGAGGGTCCGCTGCCCGGAACAGCGTTAGCGGGCGGTCCTTACGCTGCGTCATTTCACACCCAACTCTTATTTGGCGCAACCTTTGACCCATGGGACTTGAGCCGATCAGACAAGCCCAGCGTGCTCGCATCGGGCCATCAACAGAACCTAGACTCCCTGTCCAGCATCGCGCCAGAACTTTCCGCCCGCATTGATATTGCCACCGCCTTTGGCCGTTCCAGCGTGCGCGTTGCCGCCAAAGACCGCCTGCCAATTGCCGGTGCCGCTTCACCAAAAACAGGCCAAGAGGGACCAGGTTTCTTTGTGCTGGGGGCGCTGGGCTCGCGCGGGTTTACCACCGCGCATTGGTTGGCAGAGCATGTCGCGTCCCTCGCTTGTGGTGAGCCTAGTCCGCTGGAGCGGGACGTGGCCGCAGCGGTAGCGCCTATGCGCTTTGAACAACGACGTCAGAGAGGTCAAACGCTTCGCCAATTTTAGAGGGGTAAGCCGCCAAAACGATACGTACAGCCTCGTCAGCAATGCGAACTTTCTCAACTGACTTTCTCGCTGTCGCACTGATGAATAGCCCATACCAAATTGTCTGATGTTCGATATAGGCGCTTAGTAGGCGGAAGGCTTCCTTGACCCGACGGGGGTCCAGCACCCCCCCCAGTTGCACAGGCCTTTAGGGCGGGCATGCACATTTGCTCAAGAGAAGACCGGAGTTGGCGACACATCATTCGCCGGAACGAAATCGGAATGCTGGTGTGCTCAACTGGAGCCCTGATCAAGTCTCGAAACAAAGGCGAAGCACAAAGCTTTTGATAGTGATCACAGGCTTTCAAGAGCTCACTCACCGGATCGCCCTCCAAGGCCGAGGGCCGAGCAAGTATTTTTAGTTTTTCAATGCCGTGCGCCAACACGGCGCAATACAGCGTGTCCTTGGAGCGGAACGCTTTATAAATCGACGCCGTTGAGATTTCGCTGCGGGCGGCAATGTCGCTGACCCGCGTATTCACAAAGCCAAATTCCAAAAAGAGATCTCCTGCAACTTCAAGGATGTTTTCAACTTGTTGGGATCGCATCAAATCTTCCATGGTTTCTCCTCAACCGGAATTTTCACAACCCTTAGTAATTCTAAAGTCAATTTATGTCAAAATTTAGTTACCTTAGATTGGTGTCTGCCATCCGTAATTGGTTGGAAAGAAATTTCTGCGACTTAGGGCCATGACAAACTTGGCTTTTCCCAGCAATGAAGAGGACTCGGAGGCCCTGCCAGACGATGTACTTTTTCTGGATCGGCGGCGCGATGAACGCGCTCAGGCTTTCTTGGGGATCCATTTTTCAAGCTTTAGCCCAGAGAATCTGCTGCGACGCGTTGAAGAAATAGGCAACGCCAAGCGGCCCTTTGTCTATCTCTGCACCCCCAATGTCGATCATTTGGTACGCCTAGACCATGAGCCAGAGCTATATGACCTCTATGCGAACGCTTGGGCGAATGTGAATGATAGCCGAATTCTAGAGACTTTGGCCGAACTATCCGGCTTGGCCTTGCCCGCTTGCCCGGGCTCTGACTTGACCCAAGCCTTGTTTGAAAGCTGTATTGACCCTTGTGAGCCCGTTGTTGTTATCGGTGGCACAGAGGACGTGATTGAAGCTGTTCGTACGCGTTATGGCTTGTCCGATCTACGCTGGCATGCACCGCCATATGGCTTGCGCACCAATCCAGACGCGATGGCAGAGGCTGCAGCATTTGTTGCTGCTAATCCTGCCCGGTTCACCTTCCTGTGTGTCGGCGCGCCCCAACAAGAAATTTTAGCCAAATTGATCCACACACAAGGACGTGCCGTCGGTATTGGTCTTTGCGTCGGTGCCTCAATCGACTTCCTGTCGGGCAGTCGCAAGCGCGCCCCCCAATGGATGCAGCAGTCGCGCCTCGAATGGCTGTTCCGTCTCTTGGACGAGCCTCAAAAGCTATGGCGGCGCTATTTGGTTGAGGGACCAAAGATTTTTAAGATCTGGATGACTTGGCGAAAGAGCCGCTAAGCCCTACAAAAAGCCGTGCTCGCCCATCCAGTCTTGGATCGCCGCAACCGCTTCGGCAACTTTGGCTGGTTGGCCGAGATAATAGTGGGTCGCCCCATCAATGGCATGACAGCGCGGCGTGACTTGGGTGAAGCCCGCCCGGATCCGTGCCGCATGCGACGGCGTACAGGCATCATCGGCCAAGTTTTCCACCACCAAGGCGGGCACCGTCACGTGAGCCGCGCAGGCGGGGCCATCGGCCCGGCTTTCCTCAGACCATTGCGACAACCAAGAACGGAGGCTTGAGTAGCGCGCCAGATGCGCGGGGCTCATATTCACCGTCTTTGGGTCGCCCATATAGCACCAGTTTGGCCGCCTTTGGTTGGGGTCAATCGTAGGATCCAGCCAGCGCAGATCCGCCATGGTGCCGTGAACCACAAAGCAGTGCTCACGATTGACCTCGCCATACTTCTTAAAGTCCTCCAGCCTTTGGCGCACGTCCGCCGTGATGCGGGAAATGCGGTCGCGTTGTGCTTTTCGGTAGACGGCTTGGAAGGCGTCTGAGTAGGGGGGTTGATGGGGTGCATCTGGCGCATAGATATCCAGCGCCGCATCTCGCTTGTCTGGATTAAGTTCGTCCACGATGGCAGGATCAATCCATTCCGACAAAGTAATGGCGCGGCTCACATGGGCCGCCAGTTGCATCACCCCGTCGGCGGGGATCAAGTCAGCCCCCACAATATCTACCGGATCGCCAGCTGGGGTTGCCTCGATCGTCGGGTTTTCGGCTTGGGATTGGTAGAAGAGTGAGAGCGAGCCGCCACCGGACCACCCGGCCAGCACCACTTTCTCAAAGCCTAGGACTGTCTTGGCGTGACGCACATAGCGTCCCAGATCAATCAATACCTTCTCCATGATCAAGGCCGTGTCATTATGGGGATAGCGCGACCCGCAGGTCATGACAGGGATACCAGCATGAGCCAGAGCAATTGGCATGGGCAGATAATTCATCGTGCCTGATGGGTGCATGAACAAGACGATGGTCTTACATGGAGGGCCATCCTTGGGCTTTAAGAACTGCCCCTCACACAGCACCCAATCCTGATTCCCGCCATAGGTTTCTTTGAAGCCAGACTGGTCCTGAAACATCAAGGTGACCGGCAAACGGTCGATGGGGTAACGGGTCACGCTCTCGCCTTTCTTGCAACCAAGGTGCGACATAGTCTAACGTCACACGGGAAAGACCTCGCAGGCTTTGAGGCTTGCAGGGAGAAGTGCGCACAGGCAAGAACAATCTCATGCAACGCTTTCCTTTTTTCTTCGCACTGATGGCTGTTATAGCAGCGGCACTGATCGGTATCGCAGCCCTACCCTTGGCCAAACAGCAGGGCCAAGCCGTGGATGGTCGGCAGACCAATTTGGGCTGGGTAGTTGAAGGGGCGGAATTGGCCCAAGTCCGGCCTGCAGACGGCTTCCCAATTATGGCACCTCCTGGACCACGCGGAGACCTCGAGGGTGTCCGCATGACGGCGACCAGTGCCTTGGCCCCCGATGCCCGATTTTCAAAAGGCGTCCGCCTGAACTTTGGCGACGCCTTGGCCACCCATGTTGCCGGGGGTGCCACGACCGTGCGGGTGATCGTCAAGTCCACCGCGCGGCTACCTGCTAAGTCCATGGCGATTGGCTTTGTCACTGAAGGTCCCGTCACGTGGAGCGAGCAGGCCATTGGTCCAGCCTTCACCAGTGTGACCTTTACCTTACCCGCAACCAACACCAAGCCACGCGCCCTTGCGATCTGGCCCAGCGCGCAAGGTGGCGAAGGTGGCATTGAGGTCAAAGCCATCATCTTCACCAAGGCCGACACTGCCCCCGCCCTTCCAAACTAGAACCAAAAAGCAAGAAAGCTTTTCTCATGAGCCAATCACCCGCCATTCTTGCTGCCCTCCGCGTTCTGGACGTAGAGATGGAGGGTCTGCGCCGTCTGCAAGCCTCGATCGGGGCGGAATTTGCCGCCATCGTTGAAAAGGTCGGCACGATGAAGGGCCGCTTGATCTGTGCAGGGGTTGGCAAGTCGGGCCATGTGGCGCGCAAGATCACCGCAACTTTGGCCTCCACGGGCACGCCCAGCCAATTCATCCACCCGACGGAGGCCAGCCATGGCGACATGGGCATGATTGGCACCGATGACATCTTGCTAATCCTTTCCAAGTCCGGCGAAGTGCCCGAGCTTTCGGACATGATCGCCTATGGCAAGCGCTTTAAAATCCCCATCATCGCCATGACCGCCAATGCCGAATCCGTGCTGGGCAAGGCCGGCGATTATCTGATGCTCTTGCCAGAAGCACCCGAGGCCTGTGGCGAGACGCGCGCTCCCACCACCTCGACTACCATGCAGATCGCCTATGGCGACGCTTTGGCCGTCGCCCTGTTGGAGCGCCGAGGTTTCACCGCCAGCGACTTCCGCGTCTATCACCCCGGCGGCAAATTGGGTGCGATGCTGAAGTCCGTCGCTGACTTGATGCACAAGGCCGACGAACTGCCCCTTGTGCGCGAGACCACGCCGATGATGGAAGCCCTCCTTATCATGACCGCGAAGCGCTTTGGCTGCACCGGCGTTATCGACAATCAAGACCGCTTGATCGGCATCGTCACCGATGGCGACGTGCGCCGCAAAGCCGGTGCCGACTTCGCTTACCTGAAAGTGGGCGACGTCATGACAGCCAGTCCCATGGTCGTCAGCCCTCATGCGCTAGCTGCCGAAGCGCTCGCCGAACTGAACCAATCTGGCCGTTCGGTCGTGTTTGCAGTTGATGATCAAGAGAGGCCTGTCGGCATCTTGCACCTGCATGATTTGTTGCGTGCCGGGGTAATGTAGGCTGGGTCGGACAATTCTTTCTGCGGAAATTGAGCACGCGGGATAGATTCCTCTTCGTCTGAACCTGTTTTGGTGGAAACCATGTTTCACCTAAACACTTCTTTCAACCAACCCTGTCATCCCCGCCGAAGCGATAGCGCAGAGCGGGGACCGTGATTGAACATGCGCTCACCCCCAACACCTGTAGCCCCATCTGGAAAAACCCAGTGGGGGTGCACCTTGTTGCCTCGTTAAGAAGCAGAGGGGCCGGGGCGCGTGGTGTGCGCCAAATAGGAGGTGGGCCAGATTAACGGACTGGCCCGGAATACGACGCAAACCATGCGCCCCGGCTGAAATAAGTCTGTGTGCCCAAGGGAGGATCATGAGCCCTCCTCGGTGGTTTCATTTCCCCCGCCTGTACATGAAGACCTTTTAACGAGTGGGTTTAGAACCCACTCAAGGAGATCCCGCGAGTTTTGTTTCAAGCCTATTGAAAGACTTGACCTCCGGCTTCACACGGCAGTCGGTCTTGAGCACACCGGGCATAAGGACAGCTAATCCTTATGAAAACACGAAGGAGCCACGTCTGCCCCGATTAACCCCGCTTACCCATCCCCAACCGGTATCGCCGCTGCAGCAACAACGCCCTCTCGCCGGAGATGGGACTAGGTTATGGGCGGTTTGATAGGAGGGGGATAAGTCTTTATCTGTGCGCACTCTGCTCGCCCTATGAGAGAGCAACCGTGTTTAAGATGGAGTGGTTTTTGCCCAGTCTGTGTGGTCTCGCATCATGGCGTTGAGTTGGGTGATGAGTTTTCGCATGAGGGCGTTGAGGGCGACCATTTTG
>VYLE01000028.1_pt1 | contig 128195 bp, 122 predicted proteins | sample 5114391 | NCBI WGS metagenome assembly VYLE01 (sample SAMN12291771, study PRJNA351875) | freshwater metagenome | isolation source: freshwater lake | place: USA: Michigan, Kent Lake | collected 2013-08-15
CTGCTTCTCGCCGCCCGACAGGATCGGCGGCAGCGCGTCCATGCGGTCGCCGAGGCCGACCCAGCGCAGCAGGTCGATGACTTCCTTGCGATAGCTCGACTCGCTGCGGCCCATCACGCGGAACGGCAGCGCGACGTTCTCGTAGGTGGTCATGTGGTCGAGCAGCCGGAAATCCTGCAGCACGATGCCGATGCGCCGTCGCAGATTGGCGATCTCGTCCTTGCCGAGTTGGGAGATGTCATGGCCGAACAGATTGATCAGGCCACGGGTCGGCCGGTGGGAGAGGAACAACAGGCGCAACAGCGAGGTCTTGCCGGCGCCGGACGGGCCGGTGAGGAACTGGAAGGAATGCGCCGGGATCTGGAAGTTGAGGTCGCGCAGGATCTCCGGCCCCAGACCGTAACGCAATCCGACATTTTCGAACCGAACCAAGCTCAGCTCCGTTCGAGAGGAGGCAGACGCAGGGCCGCACCCCGCCCTGCGCGATCAGCGGGTTGTGACGCCGTTATGGTTTCCGGTTCGTTAACGGTCGCCCTGTAGCATCCAGGGTGCCCGGTTCCGTGCAGCGGGGCCATCTTTAGATCCGTCCATGCATCAAGGCTCGGCCATGCATATCGTCTGCCCCCATTGTACGACATCCTACGCCATCAAGCTTTCGAGCCTGGGGCCGAACGGGCGGACGGTACGTTGCTCCCGCTGCAAGGAGACCTGGGTCGCGCATCCCGACGACGCCATCGAGGAGGCGCCGGTTCCCGCCATGGCCGTGACCGCGCAGGCCGCCGACCAGTCCGACCTGGCCGAGCAATGGAACGCCTACGCCAAGGACGAGCAGGCCACCGAGACACCGGTGGTCGAAAGTCCCTCGATCGCAGCCGACTGGCCCGAGGAGAACGCCGCGGAGACCGAGGACGAGTGGTCCGCGGCCGCCCGGGCCGTCGAGGAAGACACGACGGTTGCGAAGCATCAGTCCTGGTTCAGCGGCCTGTTCAGCCGGCGCGGCGCCCGGGTGCGGCGGCAGACCCCCGCCGCTCCGGAGCGGAAATCCTATTTCGGGCTGCCGACGGCCTGCGCCGCGATGGGGGCACTGGTGCTGGCCCTGATCGTCTGGCGCGGCGATGTGGTGCGCCTGCTGCCGCAGACCGCGTCATTCTACAAGCTGGTCGGGCTCGAGGTGAATTTGCGTGGCCTCGCGTTTCGGGACGTGAAACTGTCGAGCGAGACCGTCGATGGTAAGCAGGTGCTGGTGATCGAGGGCTCGATCGTCGGTCAGGGCAAGAAGCCGCTCGACATCCCCCGCCTGCGCTTCGCCGTCCGCGACGCCCAGGGCGCGGAAATCTACGCCTGGAACACCGTGCTGGAGCAGACCGTCCTGCAGCCGGGCGAGCGCGCGTTTTTCCGCTCCCGCCTCGCCTCGCCGCCGCCGGAAGGCCGCAATATCGACGTTCGCTTCTTCAACCGGCGCGACATCGCCGGCGGCAACGCATAGTCGATCCAAGGGTCCCGCGCGGAAGTTTGTTCAGGTTCGCCCCATGCCGAAAATTCTGATTGCCGACGACGAGGATTCGATGCGCCAATTGGTGGCGCGCGCCATCGCCATGGACGGCCACGAGGTCGTGACCGCGCAGGATGGCGCCGAGGCGCTGGAGATCCTGACGCGCGAGGATGGCGCCTTCGATCTGCTGCTCACCGACATCCAGATGCCCGTCATGGACGGCATCGCGCTGGCGCTCTCGGCCGCGCGCGATTTCCCCGATCTGACCATCCTGCTGATGACCGGCTTCGCCGATCAGCGCGAGCGCGCCTCGAACCTGAACGCGCTGGTGCATGACGTCGTCACCAAGCCGTTCTCGGTGGCCGACATCCGCACGGCGGTCGCGGACGCGCTGGCTGCGAAGAAGAAGTAGCGGCGGCTACACATTCCCCCGGATGCCCCGCGAAAGCGGGGCATCCAGTACGCCGCAGCCCTGTCGGTTCAATCACAACCGTCTCTGGAACACTGGATCGCCCGCCCCAGTGCGCAAGTGCGTACAAGGCGGGCGATGACACCGGGTGTCCCTCTCAAAAATCCTTCAACAGCCGCTCGAGATAGTCGAGCTCGAGCTGCGGACGGGCTGGATCGCTGAAGCGCCGGCGCAATTCTTCGAGGATGCGGCGGGCCCGCTGGGCGTCGATCTCGCCGGGAATCTTCACCGTGTAATCGTCGCTGTAATCCTTGCCGCGCAGCGGCCGACCGAGCGGATCGGTGCGTTCGCCATTGCCCTGCTGGCGGCCGACCGCCTGGCCGGGACCATCGCCATCCCCAGGCTCCTGGCCGTCGCCGTTCTGCTGCCCGCCCATGGAATCGGCGAGATCCTGCATGCCCTTGCGCAGCGCGTCGATGGCCTTGCCCTGCGAGGCCGTCGCGCCGTCCGCATCGCCCTCACCGATCTGGCTGCCGGCATCGCCCATGGCGTTCTCGGCGGCATCGAAACCGTCCTCGCCATCCTGGTCGCCGTCCTGTCCCTGACCCTGCTGGCCTTGCTGACCCTGCTGCCCGGGCTGCTTCTGGCCGCGCTGGCCCTTGCCGTCCTGCTGCATGCCCATTTCGGCAAGCTTCTTCTTCAGGGCCTCGAGCCGCTTCTTCAGCTGCTCCTGCCGGTCCTGAATGTCCGAGGAGCCCTCGCGCGAGGCCGAGGAATCCTTGGGATCGGGATAGAGATACTTCTCCATGTCCCGGATCGCCTTGGACTGCTGACCAACGCTCTCGTCCGCGTTCTTGTCCTTCAGGCTGTCTGCGGACTGTTTCATCGAGCGGTCGGCGCTGTCGAGCAGCGCATCCAGATTCTGCTGGTCGGTGCGCGACTGGGCGAGACCGGTCGACGGCGCGACGGTGGTCAGCGCCATCAGCAGCACCGCCGCCGCAACCCCGCCCCGCCGCGTCATGGCCTGCCGCATCATCAAGATCCGTGTCATGAGGCCATTCACAGAGCCATTCATGGGGCCATCTTCCCCTGGGATTCGCGCCAGGTCCTGAGCTCCTGACGGAGCGCCTCCTGCTGCCGCGCGAGGTCGTCCAGCTGTTCGGTGGTGGCGCTGCGCGTCTTCTGCCGCAATTCGCGCGACTTGCGCAGGATCTCGGCGACCTTGGGCGGCAGCGGCTTGGCGCCGCGCTGGCCGCGCTTGGAGTCCTTGCTCTGCCGGTCGGTCTCGTCGCGGAGCGCATTCTGCTCGCGCAGGAGATCGTTGAGCTCGCGGGCGATCTCGTCCATTTCGCGCTGCTCGGCACTGGGCGGCCCGGGCGGCCGTTCCAGCAGGCGCGCCAGCCGGTCGAGTTCGCGGGCGGCGGCATCGCGGTTGCCGCGCTGGATCAGGCGCTCGATCCGCTTCATCTGGTCTTCGAGGCCGACCGCCGGCCGCGCCAGCGGATTGTTGCGCATCTGCTGTGCGAATTGTTTCATGTAGTTGTCGAGCGCGGTGCGCAGATTATCCATGAGCTTCTTGAGCTCTTCGTCGCTGGCGCCGCGCTGCAGGGCCTGCTTGAGCGCCTCCTGGGCGGCGCGGAGCGCCTTGTCGACGTCGCTGATATTGCCGTCCTCGATCGTCACTGCGAGCGCCCACAGGCTCGCCACGACCTCGCGGAGGGACTCGTCGGTGCGCGCCGCCTCGAGCTGCCGCGCGACGCTGTGGAGCCCGAGATACTGCCCGGTCTCCGGCATGAACATGTCGGGCGCGATCATCAGCGCATCGAGCGCGGCATAGACGTCGGAATTTTTGTTGGCATCGAGCGCGAGAATGCGGCGCTGCTCGATCAGCGCGCGGGCGAGCGGCTTGGTGAACAGCCGGCCCGGCAGGCGCATGTTGAAGGGCTCGCTCTTCGCCTCGTTGCCGGCCTCGTCCTTGGCCGTGAGGGTCAGCGTGACGTCGGCGCCGGAATAAGGATCCTCGCTGAGGTCCTTCACCATCTGGCCGACCGCGTTGCGGGTCCGCGCATTGGGCAGCGTCAACGGAAATTGCGGCGGCTGGAACAGCGGACGCGCAGCCTTCGCGTCCGCCTCCCTGCTCTCATTGCCGTCCGCCGCGCGGGGCACGAACTGCGCTTCGGCGCCGGTGACGCCGTAATCGTCCTCGATCTTGTACGAAAGCTGCAATCCGCCATAGGCCTGCCGCTCCGGATCCTTGGCGAGCGCGATGCTCGGCGGCCGGTCCGGCGTCGCCGCGAAGGCCCATTGCGGCTGGCCCGAGGGCGCGCGGACCTGGGCCGTGCCGTCGCCCGCGATCGTGAAATGCCGTTCGCTGGTGCCCTTCGGCGCGGCCTCGGTGGGCGCAACCTCCTTGAGCCCGCCGGACACGGCGACGTCCAGATTTCCGCCGGAGGAGCGCACGATCAAGGTCGCGCCAGCGGGAACCGCGAGCGGGCCCGAGGGCGGCAACGAAGCGGCCTCCTTGTTGGCGGCCGACAGGATGATCGGCGGCTTGCCGGTGTAGAGCGGCGGCGTCACCCAGGCATCGACGCGCACCGTGCTCGGCGCCAGCACGCCGTTCCAGTTGAAGGCGGCCCCGAGCCGCATCGCACGCTCGTCACCGGCCGCGAAGAAGGTCGCGACCAGCATCACCATGACGAGTGCGCGCAGCGCCCAGGGGTCGTGCAGCGGCAGCCGCGGATGCGGCAGGCCGGCCCGCACGCGCTTGAGCGAGGCCAGCGTCCGCTCGCGCTGCGCCTGCCACAGCGCCTGGGCGACCGGATCCTGCGAGCTCAAAGTATCCGTGAGCGTGGTGGCGGGGCGGTGGCGGATGCCGGAGCCGCGATCGAGCCGGGCCAGCGCCTCGGCACGGCTCGGCCAGCGGAAACGAATCAGGGGGAACAGCGCGGCGATCGCGACGCCGGCAAAGATCAGGAGACCGATGGCGCGGGCCAGGAACGGCAGCGCCAGCCAGAGCCCGGCCCAGGAGACCACGAGAAACAGGCCGATGACGGTCAGCAGCCGTGCCAAACCGGGCCAGGCACGCTCCCACGCGATGGCATAGGTGGCCCGTTGCAGGGCCTGCGCCAGCTTCAGCCGCGACAGAGCGTCGCCATCGCGGATCGGGTCTGACGGGTCGGGGGTGACGCCGTTCAATCAGCTCTCCAGGTTGCCCGGAGAGGAAAGCCTAGCACAACGGCAGCACTGAGGCATCCGTTCGTGCACGGGAGCGCCCGCTTTTCCCGCATAACACGAGGACGTGACTGGCCGGGCGCAACCCCGTAGTTTCCGCCTCGCCCTTCCCAACGAAAGAAAGAGGAACGCCATGGACAAGAAGATGCACGACAAGGGCCTGGAAGTCCGCAAAGCGGTGCTGGGCGAAGCCTATGTCGAGAACGCGCTGAAGAACGTCGACGATTTCAACCGTCCGTTCCAGGAGATGCTGAACGAATATTGCTGGGGCACGGTCTGGGGCCGCGAGGAACTGCCGCGCAAGACCCGCAGCATGCTCAACATCGCGATGATCGCGATCCTCAACCGCCAGCACGAGTTTCGCGCACATCTGAAGGGCGCGCTGACCAACGGCGTCACCCGCGACGAGATTCGCGAGATCCTGATGCAGGTCGCGATCTATGGCGGCATGCCCGCCGCCGTCGACAGCTTCCGCATCGCGCGCGAAGTGTTCGCCGAGATCGACAAAGCCTGAGCCCAATCAACGACAATCAACCTATCGCTCCGTCATTGCGAGCGAAGCGAAGCAATCCAGGATCCCTCCGCAGAGACGGCCTGGATTGCTTCGTCGCTTCGCTCCTCGCAATGACGACAGGGAGGACATCACACTATGGACATCGGATTCATCGGCCTCGGAAACATGGGTTTTCCGATGGCCCGGCGGTTGATCGAGGCCGGCCACAGGCTCGTCGTGTTCGATACCCGCAAGGAGGTCGTCGAGACGCTGGTGGCGCGCGGTGCGACGGCTGCGACATCGCCGAAGGATGTCGCCGATCAGGTCGAGACCGTGATGGCGAGCCTGCCGTCGCTGCAGGCCTCGCTCGAGGTCGCGACCGGCGCGAACGGCGTGATCGAGGGCAGGCGCGCCAGGCGCTTCATCGATCTGTCCACCGTCGGCTCCCAGATGGCGACGAAGATCCACGGCCTGCTGGCAAGGAACAACATCGTGCAGATCGACTCTCCGGTCTCCGGCGGCGTCGGCGGCGCCGAGAAGGGCACACTGGCGGTGATGGTGTCCGGGCCGAAAGCGGAATTCGACCTGGTGAAGCCCGCGCTCGAGGTGATCGGCAAGCTGTTCTTCATCGGCGAGAAGCCGGGCGCGGCGCAGACCATGAAGCTCGCCAACAATTTCCTGTCGGCCACCGCGATCGTGGCGACCTCGGAAGCGGTGGTGATGGGCGTCAAGGCCGGGCTGGATCCCGCCGTGATGATCGACGTCATCAATGCCGGCTCGGGCATGAACACCGCCAGCCGCGACAAGTTTCCGCGCTCGGTCCTGCCCCGCAGCTTCGATTTCGGCTTCGCGACCGGGCTGATGGTGAAGGACGTGCGGTTGGCGCTGGAGGAAATGAAGCAGCTCGGCCTGTCGATGGAGGTCGCCGATGCCGTCGGGCGCCTGTGGGAGACCGTGATCAGCGCGGAAGGCGCGGACTCGGACTTCACGGCGGCCATCAAGCCGATCGAGAAGAAGGCGGGCGTGATCGTGGGCGGAAAAACCTAGCCGCCGCGGAGAAAAGCCGAACAGCCAGTTTTTCTCAACAAAATCAACGGGCTGCATCTTGCAGCCCGTTTCGGACGGCGCCCCCCCAATTTTACTTTGCATGGGGTTGTTTTTCGACCCTGGCCGAAGGCTCACAGCCAGGGGGCCGGCGTGTCCATCGCGATCAGCTGCTCGACCTCGATGCGCGGACGCACCACGGCGTACTGGTCGCCCTTCACCAGCACCTCGGGCACCAATGGCCTTGTGTTGTAGGTGCCGGCCTGCACCGCGCCATAGGCGCCTGCGGTCATGATGGCGATGAGATCGCCCGGCTTCGGAACCGGCATGGCGCGGTCGAGCGCGAGATAGTCGCCGGTCTCGCAGACCGGACCGACGACGTCCGCCCGGATGGTGGCCGCGCCCTCGGCCGGCTGCGTCACCGGCAGGATGTCGTGATGGGCCTCGTACAGCGTCGGGCGGATCAGATCGTTCATCGCGGCGTCGATGATGACGAAGGTCTTGCCGTCGCCATGCTTCACATAGATCACCTTGGCGACGAGAATGCCGGCATTGCCGACGATCATGCGGCCCGGCTCGAACATCAGCGTGCAGCCGAGATTGTGGCTGACGCGCCTGACCATGGCGGCATAGGCCTGCGGCTCCGGCGGCGCCTCGCGGTCCATGTGGTAGGGGATGCCGAGGCCGCCACCGAAATCGACATGAGAGATGTCGTGGCCGTCGGCGCGCAGCGTCTGCACGAAGTCGGCGAGGATGCGGAACGCGGTCTCCATGTTGGAGAGGTCGGTGATCTGGCTGCCGATATGCACGTCGGTGCCCGTCACCTGGATGCCCGGGAGCTTCGCGGCGCGCGCATAGACCGCGCGGGCGTGCACCAGCGGAATGCCGAACTTGTTCTCGGACTTGCCGGTCGAGATCTTGGCATGCGTGCCGGCATCGACATCCGGATTGACGCGCACCGAGATGCGCGCGGTCTTGCCCATCTCGGTCGCGAGCCGGGACAGCAGCTCCAGCTCGGGCTCGGATTCGACGTTGAGGCAGAGGATGTCGGCGGCGAGCGCGGCACGCAGCTCGGCCTCGGTCTTGCCGACCCCGGAGAACACGATCTTGCTGGCGGGAATGCCCGCGGCCAGCGCGCGCTTCAGTTCACCGCCGGAGACGACGTCGGCGCCGGCCCCGAGCTTTGCCAGCGTGCGCAGCACCGACTGGTTGGAGTTCGCCTTCATGGCGTAGCAGACCAGCACCTTCTCGCCCGCGAAGGCGTCGGCGAAGACGCGGTAGTGCCGCTCCAGCGTCGCGGTCGAGTAGCAGTAGAACGGCGTGCCGACGGTTGCTGCCAGCTCGGACAGGTTCACCGCCTCGGCGTGCAGCACGCCGTTGCGATAGTCGAAATGGTTCATGGCGTTTGGCTCAATTGCCCCAGCCTATCTGCTGGGTTTGTCGTCCAGGAGCGGGTCGAGGATAAACGGTTTCTTCCGACCCTTGGCGGCCTCTGGGGCGGCTTCCGCGCCACTGGTCGGATTGAACAGGCTCGGCGTCTTCTGGGCTGCGGTCTCGGCTTCTGCGGGCGCGGCGACATTGGCCGTCGACGCATTGGCGGTCGGCGGCAGATCCAGCGGGCCCTTGCGGCCGCAGCCGGCCAGCGCGAGCGCCGTCAGGCTCAAGACAATGATGGCCCACCCCGAACCGGCCGGGCGAGAATGTGACGTCACGACGGGATCCCCACTACGCGGGGCGCACCATACAGAGATTGGCGCGCTCTGGCGAGAGCCGGATGATGATGAAACATCAGCGAAATTTCGTCCTCAGCCCAATTTCCGCTCTTTTTCCAGCCGCCTGGCCCAGGCCTTGGCCTGGGCGGCGACGTTCTTCGGCGCGGTGCCGCCGAAGCTGGTCCGGCTCTTGACCGACGATTCGACCGACAGCACGCCGAGGACCTCCCGGGTGATCTTCGGCTCGATCGCCTGCATCTCCAGAAGCGGCAATTCGTGCAGCGCCAGCCCGCCTTCGGCCGCCTTGGCGACGATGCGGCCGGTGACGTGGTGGGCGTCGCGGAACGGCATCTTCAGCGTCCGCACCAGCCAGTCGGCGAGATCGGTCGCGGTGGCATAGCCCTCCCCCGCGGCCGCCTTCATCTTGTCTCCGTCAGGCACCAGATCGCGAACCATGCCGGTCATGGCACGGATCGCCAGCGACAGCGCCGCAAAGCCCTCCATGGCGCCCTGCTTGTCCTCCTGCATGTCCTTCTGATAGGCGAGCGGCAGGCCCTTCATGACGATGAGCAGGCCGTTCAGCGCGCCGATGACGCGGCCGGTCTTGGCGCGCACCAGTTCGGCGGCATCCGGATTGCGCTTCTGCGGCATGATCGAGGAGCCGGTGGTGAACTTGTCGCTGAGGCGGATCAGACCGACCAGCGGCGAGGTCCAGATCACGATCTCCTCGGCGAAGCGCGACATGTGGACGGCGCAGATCGCGGCAGCCGACAGCGTCTCGAGCACGAAGTCGCGGTCGGACACCGCATCGAGCGAGTTCGCCATCGGACGGTCGAAGCCGAGTGCCTTGGCGGTGGCGTGGCGGTCGATCGGGAACGAGGTGCCGGCGAGCGCGGCGGCGCCCAGCGGCGATTCGTTCAGCCGCTTGCGCGCGTCCTGGAAGCGGCCGCGATCGCGCGCGGCCATCTCGACATAGGCGAGCAGATGGTGGCCGAAGGTGACCGGCTGGGCGGTCTGCAGATGCGTGAAGCCAGGCATCACGGTCGCGGCATGCTCCAGCGCGCGCTCGACCAGCGCCTGCTGGAACGCCGCAAGCGCCGCATCGGTCTCGTCGAGGACGTCACGGACATAGAGCCGGAAATCGGTCGCGACCTGATCGTTGCGCGAACGCGCGGTGTGCAGGCGCCCGGCGGCGGGGCCGATCAGCTCGGACAGGCGGCTCTCGACATTCATGTGAATGTCTTCGAGCGAGCGCTTGAACGCGAAGTCGCCCTTGCCGATCTCTGACAGAATCGTGTCTAGACCCTTGCCGATATTTTTCGCATCAGAGGCCGTGATGATGCCCTGTGCGGCGAGCATTGCGGCATGAGCCTTGGATGCGGCAATGTCCTGGGCGAACAGGTGACGATCGACGTCGATCGAGACGTTGATCTCTTCCATGATCTCGTCGGGACGTTCCGAGAACCGGCCGCCCCACATCTTGTTGCTCATGATCCCCTGCTCACGCCTCGTTTGCCGGCCGCTGCCAGCCGTATTAAGAGGCCCCTGATAGCCATATCTGCAGCCGGATGACAAACGATATGCTCGACAAGACGCCCTCCGCCACGCGCCGGGTCCCGATCGTGATCGCCACCGTCCTGGTCGGCGGGCTGGCCGGCTTCGCCGCGCTGTACGGGCTCCGGCAGGGCGGGGCGCCGTCAGGCGATCCGGCGTGCCGGGCGGCGGTGGCGACCGCGTCCCGGATCGCCCCGCTCGCCCATGGCGAAGTGGCCGCCCTGACCATGGCGAGCGCGCCCCTGAAGCTGCCCGACCTCGCCTTCGAGGACGCCGAGGGCAAGCCGAAGAAGCTATCGGACTTCCGCGGCAAGACGCTGCTGGTGAACCTGTGGGCCACCTGGTGCGTGCCCTGCCGGAAAGAAATGCCGGCGCTGGACGAGCTCCAGGGCAAGCTGGCGGGCCCGAATTTCGAGGTGGTCGCGATCAATATCGACACCCGCGACCCCGAGAAGCCCAAAACCTTCCTGAAGGACGCCAACCTGACCCGGCTCGGCTATTTCAACGACCAGAAAGCCAAGGTCTTCCAGGACCTCAAGGCCGTGGGCCGGGCGCTGGGAATGCCGACCTCGGTGCTGGTCGACCCGCAGGGCTGCGAAATCGCGACGATCGCGGGGCCAGCGGAATGGGCGAGCGAAGATGCGCTCAAGCTGATCCGGGCGGCGCTCTAAAGTTATGCTGTGACGTTCAGATTGCCGCCAACACCGGGGCCGACATTGGCGAGCGAGGGCTGACCGGCGCCGAGCAGCGTCAGCACGGTGGATTTCTCCATATCCGCGTTCTGCTTCGTCAGCGTCGCCGCGATGTTCGACTGCAGCGCGCCCTGCTGAGCGGCCAGCACGCTGCTGACCATTGCCATCATGTCCATTACGCAAACCCTCGTACCGGGTTCAGCCTAGGGACGATGGGTTAACGCGACATGAATTGTCACGAGGCGAATGCATGTGTTCGCGTCCCGGGCACGAGACCGGATTACCGCGTCGGCACCGGCTTGGCGCCGCGGTAGTCGTAGAAGCCGCGCTGGGTCTTGCGGCCGAGCCAGCCGGCCTCGACATATTTCACCAGCAGCGGGCACGGACGATATTTGGAGTCGGCGAGGCCCTCGTGCAGCACCTGCATGATCGACAGGCAGGTGTCGAGGCCGATGAAATCGGCCAGTTCCAGCGGACCCATCGGATGATGCGCGCCGAGCTTCATCGCCGCGTCGATCGCCTCGACATTGCCGACGCCTTCATACAGCGTGTAGATCGCTTCGTTGATCATCGGCAGCAGGATGCGGTTGACGATGAAGGCCGGGAAATCCTCGGAGACAGCGACCTGCTTGCCGAGCCGCCCGACGAATTCCTTTGACGTCTCGAACGTCGCATCGTCGGTGGCGATGCCGCGGATCAGTTCCACCAGCTCCATCAGCGGCACCGGATTCATGAAGTGAATGCCGATGAAGCGTTCGGGCCGGTCGGTGGCGGCGGCAAGGCGCGTGATCGAGATCGAGGACGTGTCGGAGGCGATGATCGCCTCCGGCTTCAGCACCGCACAGAGCTCGTGGAAGATCTTGCGCTTGACGTCTTCCTTCTCGATCGCGGTCTCGATCACGAGATCGCAATCGGCGAGGTCGTCGAGCTTCTCGACCAGGTTGATGCGGGCGATCGCCTTGGCCTTGTCGTCTTCGGCGATGGCCTTCTTGGAGACCTGGCGCGCCAGATTGCCGTTGATGGTGGCCATGCCCGATTTGAGCCGGTCGGCCGAGACGTCGTTGAGCATCACCTCGAAGCCGGCCAGCGCCGCGACATGCGCGATGCCATTGCCCATCTGCCCCGCGCCGATCACGCCGACCTTCTTGATCACTGCCGCCATCATCTCATCCACCGGAACGGCGCGCATCTCGCGCCTGGCTATCCCCGAGCCGGGAGGTCCGATTTAATCAGAACCTTGGCTCGAAACCTAGATTGGATCGCCTTCCCGGCGTGCCCCACGCCAAAGAAAACGTACCAGAAAAGAAACACCGGCCGGAGTTTATGCCTCCGGCCGGTGTTTTTGACATGCTTTACTTGCCGAGCTTGGCGAGTTCGTCGGTCAGCTCAGGAACCGCCTGATAGAGGTCGGCGACGAGGCCGTAATCGGCGACCTGGAAGATCGGCGCGTCCTCGTCCTTGTTGATCGCAACGATGACCTTGGAGTCCTTCATGCCGGCCAGATGCTGGATCGCGCCGGAAATGCCGACCGCGACGTAGAGTTCCGGCGCCACCACCTTGCCGGTCTGGCCGACCTGCCAGTCGTTCGGAGCATAGCCGGCATCCACCGCGGCGCGCGAGGCGCCGACGCCCGCGCCGAGCTTGTCGGCGAGCGGCTCGATGTACTTGGCGAAGTTCTCGCGGCTCTGCATGGCGCGACCACCGGAGACGATGATCTTCGCCGAAGTCAGTTCGGGACGGTCGCTCTTGGCGACTTCCTCACCGACGAAGGTCGACAGGCCGGGATCGGCCGCCGCCGCGACGCTCTCGACCGGGGCGCTGCCGCCGGCCGCCGCGGCCGCGAAGGTCGAGGTGCGGACCGTGATGACCTTCTTGGCGTCCTTGGACTTCACCGTCTGGATGGCGTTGCCGGCATAGATCGGACGCTCATAAGTGTCGGGCGCGACCACCTTGGTGATCTCCGAGACCTGCATGACGTCGAGCAGGGCGGCGACGCGCGGCATCACGTTCTTGAAGCGCGAGGTCGCGGGCGCGACAATGGCGTCATACGAGGACGCCAGCGAGACGATCAGCGCCGCCAGCGGCTCGGCGAGATCATGCGCATAGAGGTCGCCTTCGGCGACCAGCACCTTGGCGACTCCGGCGAGCTTGGAGGCCGCCTCGGCCGCAGCCTTGGTGCCCTGGCCGCCGCCGGCAACCAGCACGTGGACGTCGCCGCCCAGCTGGGTGGCCGCGGTCAGCGCCTTGTTGGTGGAGTCCTTGAGGACCTCGTGTTCGTGTTCGGCAATCAGCAGAGTCGTCATCAGAGCACTCCGGCTTCGTTCTTGAGCTTCGACACCAGCTCGGCGACGTCCTTGACCTTGACGCCGGCCTTGCGGCCCGCGGGCTCGGCCGTCTTCAGAACTTCGAGACGCGCGGTGATATCGACGCCGTAATCGGCCACGGTCTTCTCGGCGATCGGCTTCTTCTTGGCCTTCATGATGTTGGGCAGCGAGGCGTAGCGCGGCTCGTTGAGACGCAGATCGGTGGTGACGATCGCCGGTCCCTTGAGCTTGACGGTCTGCAGGCCGCCGTCGACTTCGCGGGTGACCTTGAAGTCGCTGCCGTCGACCTCGAGCTTCGAGGCGAAGGTCGCCTGCGACCAGCCCAGCAGCGCGGCCAGCATCTGGCCGGTCTGGTTGCTGTCGTCGTCGATCGCCTGCTTGCCGAGAATGATCAGGCCCGGCTGTTCCTCGTCCGCCACCTTCTTCAGGATCTTGGCGACGGCGAGCGGCTCGACGGTGCCCTCGGCCTTCACCAGGATGCCGCGGTCGGCGCCCATGGCCAGACCGGTGCGGATCGTCTCCGACGCCTGAGCCGGTCCAATGGAGACCACCACGACTTCGGTCGCCTTGCCGGCTTCCTTCAGACGCAGCGCTTCCTCGACCGCGATCTCGTCGAACGGGTTCATGGACATTTTGACGTTGGCGAGTTCAACGCCCGATCCATCGCTCTTGACGCGGACCTTGACGTTGTAATCGACCACCCGCTTTACCGGCACCAAGACCTTCATCGATCCTCTTTCACTTGATTTGGGAGGGGGGTTATCAACTGGCGCGGAACCTAAAGGCCTGATCCGGCCCGGTCAACGCGCGAAAGCGCCTAATTTTGGCCCTCAGAACTGCACGGCAGAATGGGTCAGCGATTCTGGCCGGGAACCCAAAGCACGTCTCCCGCGCCGTTATGGTTAGCGATGCGGCTGGCCACGAACAGGAAGTCCGACAGGCGGTTCATATACTGGATGCCAGCCCCGCTGACGGGCTCATCCGGGCGGGCCGAAAGTTCCACCATGACGCGTTCCGCCCTGCGGCAAATCGTGCGCGCGACGTGCAGATGGGCGGCCGCCGGCGTACCTCCCGGCAGCACGAAGGAGGTGAGCGGGGACAGCCTGTCATTGAGCGCGTCGATGTCGCGCTCGAGCCGCTCGACCTGGCTCGCCACCACCCGCAGCCGCTCGGCCTTGCCGTCGCGTTGGGGGACGGCGAGATCGGCGCCGAGGTCGAACAAATCGTTCTGGATGCGACCCAGCATCGCATCGAGCTCGGGCGCATCCGCGGCATGCAGGCGCACGACGCCAATCGCCGCATTGGTCTCGTCGACCGTGCCATAGGCCTCGATGCGCAGATCGTATTTCGGACGCCTTTCGCCGGTTCCGAGCGACGTTGTGCCGTCGTCACCGGTTCGTGTGTAGATGCGGTTGAGAACGACCATCTATTCCCCAATATTCGTTGTGCGCGGCACATTGCCGGAAACCAGCTGCAGGCTTCAGCCGTATCTGTCCTAGCGTCCCATCGCCCACACTGCGAGCATGGCGATGACGATGGCCACGAACTGCAGCAGCACGCGCCAGCGCATCAGCTTCTGCGACGTGTTCGGCGAGCCGCCGCGCATCATGTTGACGAGACCGAGCAGCAGCACCACCGCAACGGCGCCGGCTGCCACCGGCAGGATGAAGGTACTCAAAAGCGATGCCATGACGGCTAGATAACACCGTGTGTGCCGGTCCGCCATCTCCTCGTCATTGCAAGGCGTGCATGACGGCGAGCCCGGAATGGCGAACCGGGCGCGTCGCAAACTGGCTTTTGCGCCCATAATATCAGAAGGTAGCGAGATGATTTCCGATTTGCGCCAGAAGCCCGGTGTGTTCGCTTTCCCAGGCGGACAATCGGCCCGCGCGGCAGCAGCGATGTAGGTGGACGCGTGAAGGTCATTCGTACCGTTTACGACGTCGTGATGGACGCGTTCTACACCTTCCTGGCCGACGACGGCTGGGCCATTGCCAGCCACATCGCGCTATCGACGCTGATGGCGCTGTTCCCGTTCCTGATCGTGCTGACCTCGCTTGCGGGCTTCTTCGGCTCCAAGGAACTGGCCGACCAGGCCGCCAGCCTGATGCTGCAGGTCTGGCCCAAGCAGGTCGCCGATTCGATCTCGGGCGAGGTCCACGACGTGCTCACCACCACGCGCACCGGCGTGCTGACCATTGGCGCGCTGCTGTCGGTCTATTTCGCCTCGAACGGCGTCGAGGCGCTGCGGGTCGCGCTCAACCGCGCCTATGCGGTGGTCGAGATGCGGCGCTGGTACTGGCTGCGGCTGGAATCGATCGGCTACACGCTGGTGGCCGCCTTCACCGCGCTCGCAATGGCGTTCCTGATCGTGCTCGGTCCGCTGATCATCGAAGCCGCGCGCAGCCACATCCCGCTGTTCGTGGAGTCCAACGAGCGCATCCTGACCTGGGTCCGCTACGGCATCACGATCGGGGCGCTGGTCGTGGCGCTGCTCATCCTGCATGCCTGGCTGCCGGCGGGACGTCGCAGCTTCAGCCAGATCCTCCCCGGCATCGTCTTCACCATCGTGGCCTCGCTGATCTCGGGCATCGTGTTCGGCCAGTATTTGGCGCGGTTCGCCAACAATTACGTGACGATGTATGCGGGGCTCGCCTCGGTGATCATCGCGCTGGTGTTTCTGTATTTCATCGCCGCGATCTTCGTTTACGGGGGCGAACTGAACGCCGCGATCATCAAGTCGCGACTTCCCCACGGCGTCTCGCTTCAAGCAGCGCAGTCGCTAAAGCCCGAGGCGACACAGGCTTGATCAGGAAGGCGTCGGCGCCGGCCTCGCGCGAGGCGGCTTCGTCCTCGCCGCGTCCAGACACGCCAATGATCGGAATCTGCGCCAGCGGCGCGGGAAGGTGGCGGATCCGCCGGATCGCCTCGATGCCGTCGATGCCCGGCAGTACCATGTCCATCAACACCGCATCGAAGCTGCCCTGCGACAGCCGCGCGACCGCATCCTCGCCGCGGCCGGTGAATTCGGCCTGATGACCGAGCTCCGTCAGGATAGTGTTGAGCACGACGCGCCCGAACGGATTATCCTCGACGCTGAGCACGCGAAGCGCGGTGGCGGCAGCCGCCACGTCGTCGCCCCGGGCCACGATTGCGCTGCCGGAACCGGCCGGATCGAGCGCAACCGTGAGCGTAAATGTCGCACCGCCGCCACGGCGCGGCACGACCGTGATGTCGCCGCCCATCGCACGCGCCAATTGCTTCACCGAATACAGCCCGAGGCCGGCGCCGCCGAAGCGCGAAGCGATGGTGACATTGGCCTGACTGAACGGGCGGAACAGCCGCCTGATCTCCGGCAGGGTGAGGCCGATGCCGCTGTCGGACACGGCAAAGGCGACACCGATCCTGCTGCTGGCCTTTGCTTTCTTCTTCGTCTTGCCCTTGCCGGGCCCCCAGGGTGCGACCTTGAGCGCCACGACGCCCTGTTCGGTGAACTTGACCGCGTTGTCGATCAGGTTTTCCAGTGCCGCGCGCAGGCGTACCGCATCGCCGACCACGAGGCCGGTCAGTTTCGCGGATATGTCGACCTCGGCCTTCAGTCCCTTGGCGGCGGCGCGGCCGGCCAGGGAATCGCCGGCGCTGCGGGCGAGCGTCCGCAGGTCGAACAGGTCCTGTCGAAGCGGCGCGGCACCGTTGCCCTTGCCGCTGCGGGCGGCGTCCACGAACAGGGTGGCGAGGCTGGCCAGATGCTCGGCCCCCGCCTTGATCGTGTCGGCCCAGCGCCGCTCCCGCTCGCCGAGGTCGGAGGTCGCCAGCAGATCGCTGATCGCCAGGATGCCTGTGAGCGGGGTCCGGACCTCGTGGGCAAAGGCCGCGAGCGCGGCCTGGACCACGTCCGGCGCGGCAGCCCTGGTCTTGCGCCCGGGCGATCTTTTGACCGCCCCGGGTCGCTTCCGGAGCGGCCGCCTGGTCGTCCGCGTGGTGCGCGCTACGCGCGTTTTCGCCGCCATCAATCCCCTGCGAAGTGTCCCTTCGATCCCCGCGCTACCGTCAAGCATGGCACGGCGGAACGCCGGGAGTCACGGCGGCGTTTTGTTAAACCCCAGAGAAACTTGACCTAATCCAACGAGCCGGCGGATGTCGGCCGCCGTCGCACCGGCATCGCGCAGGTCCCTGAGACCCGTCGAGCGGCTCGATTTCGACAGCTTACGCCCGGCGTCATCGCGAACCAGGGCATGGTGGCGATAGGCAGGCTCCGGCAGGCCGAGCAGGGCCTGGAGCAGGCGGTGCACTGACGTGGCGTGAAACAGGTCCTGGCCGCGTACCACCTCACTGACGTCCTGGAGTGCATCGTCGACCACCACGGACAGATGGTAGCTGGTCGGGGTCTCCTTGCGCGCCAGGATCACGTCGCCCCAGGCCTCCGGCCGCGCCGGGACGCGGCCGCGCTCGCCGCCCTGCCCCTCGCCCAGTTCATGCCAGGCAAGGCCTCCGACCCGGCGGCAGGCAGCCGCCATGTCGAGCCGCAGCGCATAGGGTGTCCCGATCTGGATCAGCCGCTCGCGCTCTGCGGCAGCCATCGACTTCGCATCGCCCGGATAGAGCGGCGCGCCATCGGGATCGCGCGGCCAGGGGCCGTCGGTCTCGCGCGCCGCGACGAGGCGGGCAATCTCCGCCCGGCTTTCAAAGGCGGGATAGACGAGTCCGAGCGCGGAAAGCTTGTCCAGCGCTGCCCGATAGTCGGCAAGATGCTCGGACTGTCGCCGCGCCGGCGTTTCCCAGGCGATGCCCAGCCACGCCAGATCCTCGTAGATTGCCGTCTCGAATTCCGGGCGGCAACGCGTCGCGTCGATGTCCTCGATCCGCAGCAGGAAGCGGCCGCCGGTCTCGCCCGCCCGGTCGGAATTGAGCAGCGCAGAGTAAGCGTGGCCGAGATGCAGCAGGCCGTTCGGGCTGGGGGCAAATCGGAAAACGGGTGGCATCGCTGGTCAGGACATTCGTCAACATGCAGGCCGTCGGGAAGACCGCCACACAGGGACGGAGTAAGATAATCGGCGCAGGGTCAAGCCCACGCATGACAAGTCAGGCCAAATGACGATCCACCTCGAAACCCAGCCTGATCTCGAAAACGCCATCCGCACGCTGCTCAAGCGCGACCCGCGCCTCAAGCCGGTGCTGGACATCGCGGGCATGCCGACCTTGCGGCGTCGCGAGCCGGGGTTTGCAGGGCTGGCCCATATCGTCTGCAGCCAGCAGCTCTCGACCGCCAGCGCGGCGGCGATCTGGGGTCGCCTGTCCGCCGCCTTCGATCCGTTCGACCACGAGGCGGTGCGCCGGGCGCGGGCCGACCGGCTGGGCCGGCTCGGTCTCTCCGCCGCCAAGATCAAGACACTGAAACATCTGGCGCGCGAGATCACCGCGCAGCGGTTGAACCTCGACGTGCTCGCCGAGCAAGACGCCGACACCGCGCACCACACGCTGGTTGCCCTGCCCGGCATCGGGCCGTGGACCGCCGACGTCTATCTGCTGTTCTGCCTCGGCCATGGCGATGCCTGGCCGGCCGGCGATCTCGCGGTGCAGGAGGGGATCCGCATCGGGCTCGGCCTGCCGGCGCGGCCGACGGAGAAGCAGATGGCGCCACTGGCGGAAGCCTGGCGTCCGCTGCGGGGCGCTGCGGCGCATCTGTGGTGGAGCTATTATCGCGCGGTGAAGAAACGCGAGGGCGTGCTGACGGCATGACGCCGGCGCATTCCGTCCGAGCAGGGCGACATGCCCGTGCTGCTCGGGTAAAGCGCTTTTGGCACAGAGCGATCCGGTATAGCGTTCGTGTCAGAGGAAACGCCGCAAAGACGGCACGAGGTTGCGCATGCTCGACAGGACGAAGGACATTTCCGTCGCCGCACAGGCCTGGCTCGACGAATTCGAGCGCATGTTGGCCAAGGGTGATCCCGCCGCGGTGAAGCACCTGTTCCTCGCCGACAGTTACTGGCGCGACGTGCTGGCGTTCAGTTGGAAGCTGCAGACGATTGCCGGGCGCGATGCGATCGCATCCGAGCTTGCGGCATTCGGAGCCGAGACGAGCGCGGCAAACTTCAAGATCGCTCCGAACCGCGCGGCGCCGCGCCGGGTCACCCGCGCCGGAACCGGCACGATCGAGGCGATCTTCCATTTCGAGACATCGACCGGCCGCGGCAGCGGCATCGTCCGGCTGATCCCGGACGCGGCCGATGACGGGCGCCTGAAGGCATGGACGCTGCTGACCGCGCTCGACGAACTCAAGGGCTTCGAGGAAGAACTTGGCGCTTCGCGGCCGCGTGGCCAGGCCTATTCCCGCGACTTCCGCGGCCCCAACTGGCTCGACCTGCGCAACGCCGCACGCGCCTATCAGGATCGCGATCCCACCGTGCTGGTGGTCGGTGGCGGCCAGGCGGGCCTCGCGATCGCGGCGCGGCTGAAGCAGTTGAAGATCGATACGCTGATCGTCGACCGCGAGGCGCGGATCGGTGACAATTGGCGCAGGCGATACCATGCGCTCACCCTGCACAACCAGGTGCAGGTCAATCACATGCCCTACATGCCGTTCCCGCCGAACTGGCCCGTCTATATCCCCAAGGACAAGCTCGCCAACTGGTTCGAAGCCTATGTCGATGCCATGGAGCTCAACTTCTGGACCGGCACCGAATTCGAGGGCGGCAGCTACGATGATGCCGGGGCGCAGTGGACCGTGACGCTGCGGCGCGCCGACGGCTCGCGGCGCACCATGCATCCCCGCCATGTGGTGATGGCGACCGGCGTCAGCGGCATCGCCAACATGCCGGACATTCCGAGCCTGAAGCATTTCAAGGGCACGCTGGTGCATTCGAGCCGCTACGAGGACGGCGAGAACTGGTCGGGCAAGCGCGCCATCGTCATCGGCACCGGCAACAGCGGCCACGACATCGCGCAGGACCTGCATTCCAGCGGAGCCGACGTGACGCTGGTGCAGCGTTCGCCGACGCTCGTCACCAACATCGAGCCTTCGGCGCAGCTTGCCTATGCCACCTACAACGAGGGCACGCTCGAGGACAACGACCTGATCGCGACCTCGATGCCGACGCCGCTGGCGAAGAAGACCCATGTGATGCTGACGGAGCAGTCGAAAGAGCTCGACAAGGAACTGCTCGACGGTTTGCGCCGCGTCGGCTTCAAGCTCGATTTCGGCGAGGCCGGGACCGGCTGGCAATTCAAATATTTGACCCGCGGCGGCGGCTATTACTTCAATGTCGGCTGCTCCAACCTGATCGTCGAGGGCGCGATCAAGCTCAGGCAATTCGACGACATCGATACGTTCACGGCCGACGGCGCGCGGATGAAGGACGGTACCTTGCTGCCGGCCGATCTCATCGTGCTCTCCACCGGTTACAAGCCGCAGGACTATCTGGTGCGGAAACTGTTCGGCGACGGCGTCGGCGATCGCGTCGGCCCGATCTGGGGGTTCGGCGACGGCCTCGAATTGCGCAACATGTACACGCGGACCGCACAGCAGGGCCTCTGGTTCATCGCCGGCAGTCTCGCGCAATGCCGGATCAACTCGAAATATCTCGCGCTGCAGATCAAGGCGATCGAGACAGGACTGCTGCCGCGCGCCTGAGCGGTGTTCGGCCCGGCAGCGGCGAGCGGCTTCAGCCCCGCGCGCCTTCAATCTTGACAGACTTTCTACCGCATGAACAACTACAGGTTAAGTCGGCGAAAGCCGCTCCCGAGATGCATGTCCTGATGCCGGCAGAGCCCCGTACCATTTCGGGGAGTTCGCTGTCCGGTCGCCTTTGAGAACTCTTCGTTCGAGCCACGACGGGCCCCTCCCGTCTCCGAGCAGCTTGAAAGCAAGGGGCGCTCCGATGGAATTTCTGAACAAATACGGCGCGGCGATTCTGACGGCCGTGGCCGCACTGGTGGCGATCATCCTGCTTTGCGTCGTATTTGCAGGACTGAAGGATCTCGTGCCGCTCGGCAACGCGGCGCTGCCGCTGGTTGCGATCGGCGGAGTCGTGGTCCTGGTGCTGCTGCTGACCGCCGTGGCCACGATGTTCTCCATTCTCGGTCTGACGGATGCGAAGCAGGCCCTGGGCCTCCCCGAGGGCTCGATCCGCGCCGTCATCGCGCTTTCGCTGATCGTGCTGTTCGCGATCCTCTCCATTTTTCTCTACCAACAGGCTTCGTCGGGCGGCCCGCTCGTCACCATCGCGCAGATGTCTGGCGCCGAGCGCTCGCAATTCATCAAGGACCACGTGAATGCGCGCGACATTCAGTCGGTGCCCGTTCCGGGCAAGACCGACCTGTTCGATGTCAGCTATCGCAGCGCAAACCCCGCAGGAGAGGATTTCGCCAAGCAGTTGCTCGTGCTGCTCGGAACGCTGATGACCGCGGTCACGAGCTTCTATCTGGGGGCCGGCACGGTGACATCGGCCGTGAACAAGCAGAAGGAGGCGTCCGGCGAAGGCGCAACGAACGCCGTCGCGAAAGTGACCGGAACCAAGCCCGGGGCGCATTCGATCAAGACGGACGGGCCGACACTTCATCTCGCGCTCACGGGCACCAACCTCTCCGGAATCACTGACGTGAAGCTGACCAAAACGGGCGAGCAGCCGATGACCGGGACCGGTCTGAAACACGGGGACACCGAGATTTCCTGCGACGTTGATGTGGCCAAGGCGTCGCCGGGCACCTGGACGATCGAGGCTGCCGAAGGCAGCGCTCCGGCCCGGAAGGCCGGCATGGTGACACTATCGGCCTGAACCGCATGGTCGTGGCCTTGACGGCTTGCGACGCGCGTCAGCGCTCCATGCACAAACGTGGCTCGCGTCCCGGGCGCACTTCTGCAAGACTCCGTCAGCAGGGCCGGCCTCTCCGCCGACCCCGGCAATGGAGGAGGCGCACATGCCAGCCATTCTCGGCACCGGCGATTACCGCTATCGGGTCGTCGAAAATTTCGCGAAATTACCTGACGGCTGGCAGCTCACCGACGTCGCCTCGGTGGCGGTCGACAGCAAGGACCGCGTCTACGTCTTCAATCGCGGCGCCCACCCCATGGTGGTGCTCGATCGCGAGGGAAACTTCCTGCGCAGCTGGGGCGAGGGCCTGTTCTCCCGCGCGCACGGCCTGCACATCGACGCCGACGACAATCTCTACTGCACCGACGACGGCGACCACACCGTTCGCAAATGCACCACCGACGGCAAGGTGCTGCTGACGATCGGCATTCCGCAAAAGCCGGCCCCCTTCATGAGCGGCGAGCCATTTCACCGCTGCACCCATACCGCGCTGTCACCCAAGGGCGAGATCTATGTGTCCGACGGCTATGGCAACGCGCGGGTGCACAAATTCACCCCCGACGGCAAGCTGATGAAGAGTTGGGGCGAGCCCGGCACCGATCCCGGCCAGTTCAACATCGTGCACAATATTGCCACCGATGCGGACGGCTGGGTCTATGTCGCCGACCGCGAGAACCATCGCGTGCAGGTCTTCAACGGCGAGGGCAAATACGAGACGCAATGGAATAATCTCCACCGCCCCTGCGCGCTGTGCTGCTGCGGCGGCGCCAAGAACCCGACCTTCGTGATCGGCGAACTCGGCCCCGGCCTCGACATCAACCGCAACGTGCCCAATCTCGGCCCGCGGCTGACGATCGTCGATGCCAGGGGGCAGCGCATTGCCCGGCTCGGTGGCGAAAGCGGCCCCGGTGTGGCCAGCGGCAAATTCCTTGCTCCGCACGGCCTCGCGCTGGATTCCAGGGGCGACATCTATGTCGGCGAAGTCGGCGTCACCAACTGGAAGGCCAGCTTTCCGGACGAGGAGATGCCTGCCGCCGTGCGCGCGACGCGATGCCTGCAGAAGCTGGAGCGACTGCCCGCCTGACGGCTCCGGGGAGCGAGCGCGATTCATACCTCCGGCTCACGCCGATGTGAGCCTGCAGGCCGCCTCGCCAGCGCCGGAATAAGTCGCTCAACGGGCTTCACAATCCCGTCACGCTGCATGTAGTATGTGAACACATGCTGCTTCGCAGCGTACATTGGAGGCCAGGAGCGTTACTTGAACGCACATGTCTCGCAAGGTAGTTGGCCGGTGTTGGTGCTGAATGCGGACTTCCGGCCGCTGAGTTACTACCCGCTGTCGTTATGGTCGTGGCAGGACGCGATCAAGGCGGTGTTCCTCGACCGCGTCAACATCGTGGCGCATTACGATCAGGCGGTTCACAGCCCCACGCTGCAGATGCAGCTTCCCAGCGTCGTGTCGTTGAAATCCTTCGTCAAGCCGACCACCCACCCGGCCTTCACCCGGTTCAACGTCTTCCTGCGCGATCGCTTCTCCTGCCAGTATTGCGGCTCGCCCGACGACCTCACCTTCGATCACATCATCCCGCGCAGCAAAGGCGGCCAGACCACCTGGGAGAACGTCGTCGCGGCATGTTCGCCGTGCAATCTGCGCAAGGGCAATCTCACCCCGGCGCAGGCCAAGATGTTCCCGCGCCAGACCGCCTTCGCCCCGACTGTCCATCAGCTCCATCGCAACGGCCGCCTGTTCCCGCCGAACTATCTGCACGACAGCTGGCTGGACTATCTCTACTGGGACACCGAACTGGATCCGTAGGGCCGGCGCCTGCGCTGTCCTCCCGGACAGCCCGAGATCAGGCCGGCGCCGCGCGCACCGCGCCAACATCCCCACCCATTGGTTACCGTCCCTTAAACCTCCGATGGCAGGTTGGGCGGGATCTGCGGGCCCGCCTGCCACGCCGCCGGTCGGACAGGTTCGGGATCGTCGCTCATGTTTGCCGAGACGCTGGAAGCGGTCAAAGATTCCCCGTCGAAGCGGACCGCCTATGTCCGCTTCGTGCTCGCGGCGCTGGCCGTCATGGTGCTGTTCAAGACGTTCAGGTTCGGTCGCTGGGGCAGCTACCAGGTCCGCGAACTCGCCGATTTCGATGCCTTCCACATCGTCGCCCGGCAGGTCTGGCGCGGCCAGCTCGATCTCGTCTACCGGTTCGAAGCGATGGTGAAGCTGCAGGCCGAGGCTGCCCAGGGCGCGACGAGTTTCATGCCATGGACCTATCCGCCGCAGTTCGACCTGCTGGTCGCGCCGCTCGCGCTGCTGCCGACCGGCATCGCCTATCTCCTCTTCATAGCGGCGACGCTCGCCGTCTACCTGCTGACCTTGCGCGCGATCGCGAAGACTCATTTCGCGCATGTGCTGGTGGTGCTGTTTCCCGCGCTCGCGATCACCGTCGGCTGCGGCCAGAACGGCTTTCTGACCGGCGCGCTGATCGGCCTCGTCTGCCTCAACGTCGAGCGGCGCCAGATCCTCGCCGGCCTCGCGCTGGGCGCGATGGTGATCAAGCCGCATCTGGCCATCGCGATGGGCGTCTACATGCTGGTGACGCACCGCTGGCTGGCGCTCGCGACGGCGACGACGGTCGTGCTCGCGAGTTCGTTGCTCTGCACGCTGGTGTTCGGCTGGCCGATCTGGAGTGCGTGGCTCGGGGCGATCCGGGAGTCCGCCGGTTTTTTGGAGCAGGGCTTGTACCCGCTGGTGCGCATGATCTCGACCTATGCCGCACTGGCCCGCGCCGGCTTACCGGCCGGCGTTGCCTTCTGGACGCAGGCCGCCGTCGCCGGCCTTGCGCTAGCCTCCGTCGTGCTCGCGATCCGGATGGTCGCAGCGCGGAAGCTGCCGCCCGCCTTCGCACTCGGTATGGCCGTGATGACCTCGGTGATGATCAGCCCCTATGCCTACGATTACGACCTGCCCATGGTCGGAATCGGCATCGCCCTGCTGCTTCCGGGTCTTGCGCAGGTGGCGAGCACACGCGAGCGCAGCGTTCTGTACGGACTGATCCTGCTCGCCGGCGCCTATGGCATGCTGCAATCCGCACGACTGTCCGCGCAGTTCGGAGACGAGGCCTTTGTTTCGGGACTGGATGATCGATTTGCGCCCGCGCTCGGCGGCTTCGCGATAGCGGCAGTGCTGGCGCTGCTGCTGCGATTGCTGTGGCGCGGCCTGCAGACGACGGATCTGCTGCCCCAAGCCGCCCAGCCCGCGGAATAGCACCCTCCAATGGTGGAACCTCGGGCGCCCGCGTCTGTTCAGAATCGGCGCGGGCGACGCTCCTTGTGCCGCCCGCGCGACGCATATTTCCATCAACCGCCTTCCGGGGAGACACGCCATGCCGAGCGCCGAACACGACCACGTCTACAAGATCCTGGACCTGGTCGGATCATCCGAGACGTCGATCGAGGACGCGATCAACAATGCCATCGGGCGCGCCGCCAAGACCGTTCGCGAAATGAAATGGTTCGAAGTCGTACAGACACGCGGCCATATCGAGAACAACAAGGTTCGCCACTATCAGGTGACGCTGCGCGTCGGCTTCACGCTCGAGGAGTAAGACGCGCTCATCAGCCGCGAACAGCGGGATCGCGGGTCGGCCGGCCGGTGCAAACGTTGACGGCAAGGCGCGAACAGCCCCGCGATAGCGGGGTTGTGCTCAATGTCTCAGCCCCCGCTTCCCGTGTGATGCCGGCAGGGCACACCCGTAGGCGGACGTACCATTGTCGTCCGACATCCGCTTGCCCGGACAGCACACTGGAACTAAACTGTATAGTATTGATCCTGGGTGCCGCCGCCGGCGGTCCCCACCTCGACGGCTTCAGCACGGACTGCACATTCGTGAGCGGGAATACCCCGACAGACGACATCGGGCGCGGATTTCAGGCTCTCAGAAAATTGCGGGCGGAAACGCGGGACATCTGCGATGTCATCCCACTCACCGCGGAGGACGATTTCCACGTCACCACCGCCACCATGATGAGCAGCAATGCGGTGCTGTTCGACTCCCGCATCACCGACGTGGAATATGCGCGGACGCCCGCCCATGTCGCACGCGGCGTTCTCGATCATTATCAGATCAGCCTCTGCATCGACGGCGAGATGCGGTTCAGCTCCGGCCGTCGGGACGTCACAATGCGGCCGGGCGACATCTGCCTGATCGACATGGCCCAGCCCAATCACACGGTCCTGCGCGGCGGCGGCGACCGGACGCGGCTGATGGCGCTGATCCTCCAGCGCGCCATGCTGGCTCCGAGGTTGGCGCATCCGGACTCGGCGACGGCGACCGTGCTGTCCGCAGATCATCCACATGCGCGTCTGATCGCCAGCCATTTCGCCGAACTCGCCGTGAGTGCGCGGCCCGGCGTCCCGAGTGTCGACGCCACGGTCGAAGCGATCGCCGATCTCGTGGCCGCGGCCGCCGGCGGCACGGCCAACATCGTCGCGGGCGTCGATCGCGCCGAGCGCCATCTCTACCTCGCGATGATCAAGCGCCACATTGCGCAGAATCTCGAGACCGACCTGCTCACGGCGACCGAGCTCTGCCGCCAGTTCAAGATCTCCCGTGCGACGCTCTATCGCCTGTTCGAGGCGGACGGGGGGCTGGCTCACTACATTCGCGAGCAGAGGCTCAATCTGGCCTTTCAGAAGATGATCTCGCAGACGGAGACCGACAAGCGGCTGATGAATCTGGCGGTCAGCATGAAGTTCAGCAGCGACTCCACCTTCATCCGCGCATTCCGCCGCAAGTTCGGCCTCACGCCCGGCGAACTGCGGGAGCTGGCAGACCAATGGCTGCGCGAGACGGGCGCGGTCCCCGCGATGGACACGGTGTTGCATCAGCTCGCGCGGCGAGGTCCGCCGCGCAACCGGGAACCCGGGCCGCCGCAGCTCGACTGACGGGCAGGCCCCGGATTGGCACTTTCGTTCAGACGCGCTATCACCGCGATCAAGGTCGGATGCCCGGCCGGACCGAGAGTCTCGTCGTGACGAATGCGATCAAGCTTGTGCTCTTCGACATGGACAATGTCCTGTGCGACTATGATCGTGGACGGCGTGTCGCGTGTCTGGCGGAGCTCGCGGGATCGACGCCTGCGGCCGTGCACGCGGCGATCTGGGACAGCGGATTCGAGGCGCTCGGCGATTCCGGCGCACTCGACGCAGCCGACTATCTCCGCGGTTTTGGCGAGCGTCTGGGTTATGCGCTCACGCTCGACGAATGGGTCGAGGCGAGGCGCCGTGCGATGCGCGCCGATCGCGCGATGATCGGGATCGCCCGCGGCTTGAGCGCGAGCGTCGAGGTTGCGGTTCTGACCAACAACACAACACTTGTCGCCGAGCACATCGAGCGCCTGCTGCCCGAGTTGCGGCCGGTCTTCGGCGCGAAGATCTTCGCCTCGGCGCAATTCGGAACGGCGAAGCCTGATCCGCACTGCTACCGTCTCTGCCTGTCGGAACTGGGCGCGGATCCGGCAACCGTGCTCTTCGTCGACGACTTGCCGACGAATGTCGCCGGCGCGCGCGAGGCCGGACTGTTCGCCCATCACCATACGTCGGCCGCTGCTTTCGAACGCGCGCTGGTCGCGCACGGCCTGCCCTGCGCCTGAGGAGGCGTCCTCGCCTCAGGCGAGATGGCACGCCACGAAATGTCCGCCTGCCCCTTCCCTCAGCTCCGGCGCGCTCTCAGCGCAACGCGGCTGGGCGATCGGACAGCGGGTGTGGAAGTGGCAGCCCGACGGCGGCTTCATCGGGCTCGGTACGTCGCCCTTCAGCCGAATCCGCTCGCGCTTGAGCTTGGGGTCGGGCACCGGCACCGCAGAGAGAAGTGCCCGCGTATAGGGGTGCTGCGGGTTGCGGTAGAGGTCGCTCGCCTTGGCGAGCTCCACGATGCGGCCGAGATACATCACCGCGACGCGGTCGGAGATGTGCTCCACCACCGAGAGATCGTGCGCCACGAACAGATAGGTCAGGTTCAGCTCGGCCTGGAGGTCTTCCAGCAGGTTGATGACCTGCGCCTGGATCGAGACGTCGAGCGCCGACACCGGTTCGTCGCAGACGATCAGCTTGGGCTCGACCGCGAGCGCGCGGGCGATGACGATGCGCTGGCGCTGGCCGCCGGAGAATTCATGCGGATAGCGCCGCATGTGCTCAGCCTTCAGGCCGACCTTGACGAGGAGGCTCGCGACACGCTCTTCGCGTTCCTTCGCCGACGATCCCAGATTGTGGATGATCAGCGCCTCACCGAGGATCGAGCCGACCGTCATGCGCGGATTGAGCGAGGCGAACGGGTCCTGGAACACCAGCTGCATGTTCCGCCGCATGGCGCGCAGATCGTTGCCGCTGAGCTGAAGCACGTCCTGGCCGTCGAAGGTGACTTCGCCGTCGGTCGGCTCGATCAGCCGCAGCACGCAGCGGCCCGTGGTCGACTTGCCGCAACCGGACTCGCCGACCAGACCGAGCGTCTCGCCGCGATTGACCGAGAACGAGACACCGTCAACGGCATAGACGCTGCCGACCTGGCGCGACAAGAGGCCGCCGAGCACGGGGAAGTGTTTCTTCAGTCCGCTGACGCGGAGCAGAGGTTCGCTCATGAGGCGACTCCCATCTCCGGATCACCCAGATGGCAGGCCATGCGATGGCCGGGCGACACTTCGCGCAAGCGTGGCTCCTTCTCGCTACAGATGCTCATGGCGTGGCGGCAGCGCGGCGCGAAGCGGCAGCCGACCGGCGGATTGATCAGGATCGGGACCGAGCCGCCGATCGCCTCGAGCCGCGTCTTGTGCTCGCTGTCGAGGTCGATGCGCGGGATCGAGCGGATCAGGCCTTGGGTGTAGGGATGGCGGGGATCGCCGAACAGATCGTCGACCAGCGCCTCCTCCACGACCTTGCCGGCATACATCACGACGACGCGCTGCGCGGTCTCGGCGACGACGCCCATGGCATGGGTGATCAGCATCACCGCCATGCCGAAGCGCTCCTTCATGTCCTGGAGCAGGTCGAGGATCTGCGCCTGGATGGTGACGTCGAGCGCGGTCGTCGGCTCGTCGGCGATGACGAGCTTGGGCTTGCAGGCGAGCGCCATCGCGATCATCACGCGCTGGCGCATGCCGCCGGAGAACTGGTGCGGATAATTGTGCACGCGCCCTTCGGCGTTCGGGATCTGCACCAGCTTGAGCATTTCGATGGTGCGGTCCAGCGCCTGCTTCTTCGTGACCGCCTCGTGGCGCCGCAGGCTCTCGGCAATCTGCTCGCCGACGGTGAGCACCGGATTGAGCGAGGTCATCGGCTCCTGGAAGATGAAGCCGATCTCCTTGGCACGGATCTCGTCGAGCTCGCTGCTCGTCAGCGGCACGAGGTCGCGGCCCTCGAAGATGATCTGTCCCGCGGCGATGCGGCCCGGCGGCATCGCGATCAGCTTCAGGATCGACATCGCCGTGACGGTCTTGCCGCAGCCGGATTCGCCGACGACGCAGAGCGTCTCGCCCTTGTTGATGGTGATGTCGACGCCGTCCACGGCCTGGAGGATGCCGTCGTCGGTTGAGAAGTGGGTCTTGAGGCCCTTGATCTCGAGCAGCGGCGCCATCAGATCACCCGCCGCGCGTCGAGCGCGTCACGCAGACCGTCGCCGATGAAGTTGATCGCGACCACCGCGATGAAGATCGCGCCGCCCGGGAACAGCGCCCAATGCGGGCCGATATCCAGAAAATCCTTGGCGTCGTAGAGCAGACGTCCCCAGGTCGGGGTATCCGGCGGAAATCCGAGGCCGAGGAAGGACAGCGTCGATTCCGCGATGATGGCGGCGGCGACGTCGATAGTGCCCGCGATGATGACGGGCCCGAGCGCATTGGGCAGGATGTGCTTGACCACCTGCCGCACCGGGCTGGCGCCGAGCGCGCGCGCGGCCTCGACGAACTCCTTCTCGCGGATCGACAGGAACTGGGCGCGGACGAGACGCGCGACCGGCATCCAGCGCAGGCCCCCGATCACCAGCACGATCAGGATGAAGATGCCGCCTTCCGGGCCGAACACCGCTTTCAGCCCGTCGCGGAACAGGTAGATCAGCAGCAGCAGCAGCGGCAGTTGAGGCAGCGACAGGAACAGGTCGGTGAGCCACATCAGGCCGTGCCCGAGCGCGCCGCGCGACATCCCCGCAAGCGCGCCGATCAGCACGCCGATGAAGACCGACACCAGCATCGCGGCGAGGCCGACGGCGAGCGAGATCCGACCGCCATAGATCATACGCGCCAGGATGTCCTGGCCGAGATCGTCGGTGCCGAACGGATGCGCGAGCGAGGGCCCCTGCATGCCGGCGACGATATCGATCTCGTTGATCTTGACGCGCCAGATGAACGGCCCGACCACGACGGCGAGAACGAGGATGAGCAGGAGGAACGCGCTGACCACAGCCAGCTTGTGGCGGCTGTAACGCCGCCACGTCTCGCGCCAGGGCGAGTAGGCACCCCGCTCAGCGGAGGGAGATGCGAGGGTCAAGCCAGCCATAAAGGACGTCCGCAATGAGATTGAACAGCACCACCAGGCACGCGAAAACGAAGGTGACCGACATCACCACCGGCGTGTCGTTCGAGAGGATCGAGGAGATCAGCAGCGAGCCGATGCCGGGAATACGGAAGATCTGCTCCGTGACGATGGCGCCGCCGAACACCGCCGGCATCTGCAGCGCGATCAGCGTGACCACCGGGATCATGGCGTTGCGCATCACGTGCTTGACGATCACCGTGGCCTGTCCGAGGCCCTTGGCCCGCGCGGTCGTGACGTAGTCGAGCCTGATCACGTCCAGCATCGCCGACCGAACGAACCGCGTCATCGACGCGGCCTGGAACAAGCCCAGCACCGCCACCGGCATGATCGCCTGCCGGATCATCTCGAGCACCCAGTGGATGCCCGTGGCCTTGATGTCGGTGGTGTAGACGAAGGGCAGCCAGTCAAGCGTGACCGAGAAGATCAGGATGAACAGAATGCCGGTGAAGAAGGTCGGCAGCGAGAAGCCGACGAAAGCAAGCGTGTTCGCGACCTGGTCGAACAGCGAATAGGGCTTTGTCGCCGCATAGACACCGACGGGAATCGCGATCAGCAGCGCCAGGATCTGCGCAGAGCCGATGACATAGAGCGTCGCCGGCAATCGTTGCAGGATGAGCTGGTCCACGTCCATGCGGCTGACGAAGGAGAAGCCCCAGTCGCCGTGGAGCATGGCGTTGAGCCAGTGCAGGTAGCGCAGGTAGATCGGATCATCGAGCCCGAACTTGGCCCGCAGCGCGGCCTGCACTTCGGGCGGGACGTTCGGATTGGTGGCGAGCTCCGAGAACGGATCGCCCGGCGCGAGCGCCAGCACGACGAACAGCACGACCGAGATTCCGAGCAGGCTCGGAATCGCGATCATGAGGCGACGCAGGATGTACTGGGACATAGGGGTTGATCTCGGCGCAGGGCCCTACGATCAGCTCTCCCGGTACCAGTCGAACAGGTTGTCGGTCTCGTTGGCCCAGCCGCTGATGACGCAGACCAGGTTATTTGCGGCCGCCTCGACCTTGAGACGATGCTGGACCGGAATGAAGACGGTATCCTGCCACATCAGGTCGTTGGCCTTGATGTAGTGCGAGGCGCGCTTGATCGGATCCATTTCCGCTTCGGCTGCCGCGATGGCCTCGTCATATTCCTTGTTGACCCAGCGCGGGAAGTTGGTGCCCTGCCACTTGTTCTCCTTCGTGGCGACGTTGCTCGACAGATAGCGGCGCATATGCTGGGAGGGATCCGGCTGGCTCAGCGGGATCTGGAACATCTCGATGTCGGCATAGAACTTGGGATATGTGTCCGGGTTGGCAACGTCGGAGGAGAAGAACACCGAGGCGACCACCGACTTCAGCTCGACGTCGATGCCGGCCTTCTGGCAGGCCTGTTTGACGATCGCCTGGGTCTTCTGGCGCGGGCCGTTGATCGAGGTCTGGTACAGGATCTTCAGCTTCTTGCCATCCTTCTCGCGGATGCCATCGGCGCCGGGCTTCCAGCCGGCATCATCGAGCATCTTGGCGGCCTTCTCGATGTTGAACTCCCAGCTTGTGTTCTTGGAGACGAACTTCTCGGGACCATTGAGGAAGTTCGCGGTGGTGCGGCCGGCGCGGCCATAGATGGCCTTCTTGACCGACTCGCGATCGACCAGAAGCGACAAGGCCTTGCGAACCACCGGATCCGAGAACAGCGGGTGTTTGGTCTTCATCGAGGAGCGCTCGCCGTCGACCTCGGTGTTCGGATCGGTGAAGTTGAGCGCGATGAATTCGGTATCGCCGCCGACGGCGTACACGGTCTTGCCCTTGCCGCCCTTCTCCAGGCGCAGCAGCACGTCGTCCTCGACCTGGATATTCCAGCCGAAGTCGTATTCACCGGTCTGGATCACCGCGCGCGCCGCCGACACGGCATCGCCGCCGCCCTTCATCTCGAGCGTATCGAAATAGGGCCGGTTCGGCATGTGGTAGTCGGTATTGATCACGCCCCGGATGAGATCGCCGGGCTTGAATTCGACGAACTTGTAGGGACCGGTGCCGACGGGCGCCAGATTGGTGGGGGCTTCACGCGACTTCGACCCGATGAAGTCCGCGAACAGATGCTTGGGCAGGATCTGGCCGGTCGCACCGACGAAGGCGTCGGCCCAGAAGGGTGTCGGCTTCGGGAAATTGATCTTGACCGTCAGGTCGTCGATCTTCTCCACGAACGATGTCGCGGAAGGTCGCGATGGTGACGGCAGCGGTTGCCGGATCCTTGGCATATTGCCAGGTGAAGACGAGATCGTCGGCGGTGAACGGCTTGCCGTCGTGCCATTTCACGCCCGATTTCAGTTTCCAGGTCACTGACTTGCCGTCGGCCGCCAGCAGGCCATTCTGGATCGACGGCACTTCCGCCGCCAGCACCAGCTTCATGTTGCCGTCCGGATCCCAGCAGGCGAGCGGCTCGTAGAACAGACGCGAACCGTCCTGGTCCTTGGTGCCGGTGGCGAAATGCGGATTGAGCAGAGTCGGGCCCTGCCACCACAGCAGCTTGAGCGCACCGCCGCCGCCGCGCTTGGTCGGCTTGTAGGTCGAAGGGGTCTGCGCCATGGCGACGCCGCCAACGGCGAGGATCTGGTAGGCCGCGGGCGCAGAGAGACCGACGGCGGCCAGGCGCTGGATGAAGGTGCGGCGATTCATCCGCCCGTCCTTCACGTCACCAATCATCGAACGCAGTTCTTTATCCAGCATGGTTGTCCCCCGTCTGGTTCCGGCATGATGCAGGCGGCCGACAAGCGGCCACCGGGTTTGTCTGGCAGTAGATGGCACACCTAATGGGGCCTACGTCAACTGCGACCGTATGTATGCAAACGGTCTTCTGGCTGTCCGTTGGGCAAAACAGCGTTCCGCAGCCCAAGCGTTCGGCAATCCGGCGTCAATTCACACCGGATTTCACGTTGCACTGCAGAAAATTTGTTCGCCCTATCAGACGAAATAACGAGATTATACCCCGCAGCCCCGGGTCTGATTGAATCAGCACCGAGGCTCCAGATGCTTGTTTCGGCGCGCATTCTTGTCGCGAACCGGTGTGGCACTTGGCTCGAAAACGCGCCTAAGCGACCGACATGTCGAGCGGGGGCGAAACATGGTCCGGCAGCGGGCAGACATAGGGGGTTCGGGCCGTCCGCTTCGTCAGATCCGCCTTGGCGGCCTCGATCAGCGCAGGCTCCGTCAGGGCCTTGATGCCGAGCCCCGCCATCGCCTTGGCGGCCTGCACCATGGCCTTGTGGGCGTGGGGGCTCTTGCCCTGCGCCACCACCTGCCAGGTATGGAACGGCGTACCGATGGCAACCGTCGGTGCGTGCACCTGCACGGTCGGCACCACCCAGCTGACATCGCCGACGTCGGTCGAGCCGACCAGCGGGTTGCGCTTGGCGTCGAGCGGCACCAGGAAGTCGGCCAGCGGCCGATCGGTCGGCTCCATGCCGATCGCATAATAGACCGACGCGATGTCCTTGTCGCTGAGGGTGGCGCGGATCTGGCTGGCGAACCCCTTGTCCGCATCGTCGAAATGCGGCGGTCCCAGTTCTTCCATGACCTGGTGCAGCGCCTGCTCCAGCGGGGTGTTGGGCAGGATGTTGGAGACCGCGGAGATGATCTTCATCTCGACCTTGGTCTCGGTCATCAGCGCCGCGCCTTCCGCGATCTTGCTGACGCGCCCGACGAGTTCGTTCATGCCGGGCAGATCGCGGGCCCGGATCGAATAACGCACCCGGGCATGGGCCTGCACGACATTGGGCGCAATGCCGCCGGTGTCGAGCAGCGCGTAATGCACGCGCGCATCGCTCGGCATGTGTTCGCGCATGTAGTTGACACCGACATTCATCAGCTCAACCGCATCGAGCGCCGAGCGGCCGAGATGCGGCGAGGCCGCCGCGTGTGAGGTCCGGCCGGTGAAGATGAAATCGGCGCGGGTATTGGCGAGCGACGGCGTCACCGCCACTTCCCAGAAACTGTGAGGATGCCAGGTGATGGCGATGTCGGCGTCCGCGAATGCGCCGGAGCGTACCATGAAGGCCTTGGCCGCGCCGCCTTCCTCCGCCGGACAGCCGTAATAACGCACCCGCCCCGGGATCTTGTTCTCCGCAAGCCAGTCCTTCACCGCGGTCGCGGCGAGCAGCGCGGCCGAACCGAGCAGGTTGTGACCGCAGCCATGGCCATGTCCGCCGGTCTCGACCGGCCGGTGCTCGGCGACGCCGGCCTCCTGGCTCAGGCCCGGCAGCGCGTCGTATTCACCCATGAAGGCGATCACCGGGCCGCCCTCGCCCCACTCGCCCATCACGGCGGTCGGAATGCCCGCGACATTCTCGGTGATGCGGAAGCCCTGGTGCCGCAGTTCGGCGAGATGCTCGGCCGCGGATCTTGCCTCGGTGTAACAGACTTCCGGCATGCCCCAGACCCTGTCGCTGAGGTCGATGAAGCGCGCCTTGATCGTATCGATGCCACGCCAGATATCGCTGCGGTTGTCCATGCTTGTGGTCCGTGATTGCTCGGTCAAACGAAGCGGCAAGGGTTAGCAGCTTCATCGTATGGCGCCTAGCACCTCGCCGGACAGCAGCCATGCGGCCCGCGCCGGAGACATCAGCAGTTCCTGAGGCATGCGAGGTCAAGGCGAGACCTCTGAATAGTTGGGGGACGAGCCTTTCAAGACGGACTGCGGCGGCTTAAATTCAACCTGCTTCGCTTGGCCTTCGTAGCCTCGGCGGAGCGATGCGCTCAGCCAGGAGAACTCCATGCCCGCCCTGACCGAATGGAGAGTGCCGCCGGCCAACCAGCCGCGTGCGAGCGACTACGGCTTCGACCTCGATCGCGCGCTGGCCTCCGTCGTCGGCCTGCACGCCATCATCCCGCCGGACGCCTTCAGCGCCGAGACGCTCGGCACCGAGCGCGCCGGCAATGGCGTCGTGATCGGTGACGGACTGGTGCTGACCATCGGTTACCTCATTACCGAAGCGGAATCCGTCTGGCTGCATCGCGCCGACGGACGCGTCGTCGAAGGCCATGCGCTCGGCTTCGATTCGGTCACCGGCTTCGGCCTCGTGCAGGCGCTGGGCCAGCTCGACGTCGACCCCCTGCCGCTCGGCAATTCGGCGGAGACCAGGATCGGCGATCGCGTCGTAGTCGGCGGCGCCGGCGGACGCACGCGCTCCGTCGCCAGCCAGATCGTGGCCAGGCAGGAATTCGCCGGCTACTGGGAGTACCTGCTGGACGAGGCCCTCTTCACCTATCCCGCGCATCCGAACTGGGGTGGCACGGCGCTGCTCAACGAACGCGGCGAGTTGATCGGCATCGGCTCGCTTCAGCTCGAGCGGGAACGTGACGGCAAGGCTGAACACGTCAACATGATCGTGCCGATCGATCTCCTGAAGCCGATCCTGGACGATCTGCGCAAGTTCGGTCGCGTCAACAAGCCGGCCCGGCCCTGGCTCGGGCTCTACTCGACCGAGATCGACGACCGCGTGGTGGTGATCGGAATTTCGGCCAACGGTCCGGCCGCCCGTGCCGAGCTCAAGACCGGCGACGTCATTCTCGCGGTCGACGGCGAGAAGGTCACCAGCCAGACCGAGTTCTACAGGAAGATGTGGGCGCTCGGCCCGGCGGGGGTGGATGTGCCTCTCACCGTGCATCATGAAGGCGTCACTTTCGACGTCACGGTGACCTCGACCGACCGCTTCAAGCTGCTGAAGGCGCCGAAGCTGCACTGAGTCCCGATCCTGAGGATGCCGCGATGAGCGAGGCCGTGATCGACGACATCGTGGCCGTGCTGCCGCCGCTGCTCAATGGGCTGGAAGCGCTCGGCTATGTGCAGCGGCATCTGCATCCGCCGGCCTTCGGCAGGGTGATGAACGCGATCGGCGCACCGGACGAGGCGTTGCGCAAGGCACATGACGCCATCGGCGCGTGGCCGGATCAGTTCGCCGGATTGCGCGAGCGGATGGACATCGCCTGCAGGGAGACGCTCGCCGCCTTTGCCGGTTTGCGCGATGTCGGGCGCGGGCATGGCGATCTCGTCGCGGTCTTCCGCACGTTGCGCCACGTGCCCCGCGCGCAGGAGGCGCTGTATCCGCTCGCCGTGCAGTTTCCGCCGGTCAGCAATTTCTTCCTCAATGCCGCACGACGCGGCGACGAAAGCCTGCTGGCCAAACTCGAAGTCGGGGCCGGCGACGACACCGGCATCTTCCATGACCAGAACGAGCCAGGCAGCCGCGGCGGCTTTTCGGTCTACGTGCCCGAATATTACACGCCGGGCCGCGCCATGCCGCTGGTGATGGCGCTGCACGGCGGCAGCGGCAACGGCCGCGGCTTCCTGTGGAGCTGGCTGCGTGATGCGCGCAGCGAGGGCGCCATCCTTGTGGCGCCAACGGCGACGGGACCGACCTGGGCGCTGATGGGCGAGGATGACGACACGCCCAATCTCCTTCGTATCCTCGACATCGTGCGTGAGCGCTGGACCATTGATCCGGCCCGCATGCTGCTCACCGGCATGAGCGATGGCGGCACGTTCAGCTACGTCTCCGGCCTCGACGGCGCCTCCCCGTTCACCCACCTCGCGCCAGTGGCCGCGACCTTTCATCCGCTGATGGCGCAGATGGCCGATACAGAGCGCCTGCAGGGCCTTCACATCTTCATCACCCACGGCAAGCTCGACTGGATGTTTCCGGTCGAGACCGCGCGCCAGACCAGGGCCGCGCTTTCGGCGGCCGGCGCCGAAATCATTTATCGCGAGATCGACGATCTCAGCCACACCTATCCGCGCGAGATCAACGCGGAGCTGCTGGGTTGGCTGAACGGGACATGAACGTTGCGCGGGCGCCGCGCCAAACCGCCGCGGAACCATCTCCGGCCACCGACGTTGTCCGCGGTCATTGGAGGTTCGACATGAGAACTCTTTTCGGTATGATCCTGGGTGCGCTGCTGCTTGGCTTCGGCGTCTATGCCTATGATTCCATGCAGACGTCATCGGTCGCCAATGGCGAGGTGGCGTCCAGCAATCGCACCATCGTGAACTGGGATGTCGCGAAGGCTGACTGGGATGCGCTGCGCGACCGCGCGCACAAGGACTGGATCAGGATTTCGTCGAAGTAATTCAGACTCGACGATCACCAAATTGAAAGGCGCCGGAGCGAGCTCGCCCGGCGCCTTTGTCGTGCGTGATCGCGAAGCGGACGGCGTTACTTCATGCCGGCCTTGCGGGCGTCGGCGATGACCTGCTCGAACTCCTTCATGCTGAGGGCGCCAGGCACGCGATACTTGCCGACGATGAAGGCCGGCGTGCCGCTGAAGCCGAAGGCCTCCGCTTGCTCGTTGTTGCGCTTGAGGATGGCGTCGATGTCCTGGGCGTGGTCGGTCAGATCGCGCTTGAGGCGGTCCATGTCGACACCGGCGGCGGCCAGCAATTCGTCGATGCGCGGCTCGGTAAGACGCGAGCTGACGCCGATCATCGCATCATGCGCCTGATGATACTTGTCCTGAAACTTCGCCGCCAGGGCGTTCCGCGCGGCCGTGACCGACACCGGTCCGAGGATCGGCCAGTCCTTCATCACCAGTCGCACCTTGCCGTCGTCCCGCACGACCTGGCGCAGCTCCGGCTCCAGCTTGCGGCAGTAGGGACAATTGTAGTCGGACCATTCCACGATGGTGAGATTGCCCTCGGGATTTCCCGCCACCGGCGTGTCGGGATCGCGCAGCACCCTGGCTTCGGTCAGTACCTCGCCGTCGTCGGCCGCGGCGCGGGCCGCGGTGATGGCGCCCAGAGACAATGTACCCGCGCCGATCAAGCTCAGCGCTGCGCGCCGCGTCGGTCGGAGGGACTTTCCAGCGTGTTCGATCATATCTCGCCCCGTATGGGTTCCATCTCGCAAGATACGATCAGGGACCGGCAATCGTTACGATCATATAGAGCGTCGGGGCCGGCATGTCACCGCACCAGCAGCGTGACCGCAATCGGCACCAGGAACGACGTGACCAGCGCGTTCAGGCTCATGGCGATCCCCGAAAACACGCCCGCAAGCTCGTCCACCTGGAATGCGCGCGCCGTGCCGATGCCGTGGGCGGCGAGACCGGCGGCAAAGCCACGTGCCCGGTAGTCCGTGATCCCCGTACGGTTCATCAGTGGCGTCACGACGATCGCGCCCATGATGCCGGTGAGGATGACGGAGACGGCGGCCAGCGAGGGATTGGCATGCAGCGATTCGGCAATGCCCATGGCAACGCCGGCCGTGACCGATTTCGGCGCCAGCGAGAGCACCACCTCGCGCGGCAATCCGGCGAGCTCGGCCAGCAGCACCACCGACACCACCGCCGTGACCGAGCCCGCGACCAGCGCCACCAGCATCGGCACGATGGAGCTCACCACGCGCCTGCGGTTCTCGTAGAGTGGCACGGCGAGCGCGACCGTGGCCGGCCCCAGCAGGAAATGCACGAATTGCGCGCCGGCAAAGTAGGTGGTGTAGGACGTGCCGGTCGCGAGCAGGAACGCGCCGATGATCCACACCGCATGCAGCACGGGATTGGCGAGCGGATGGCGCCGCGTCCGCAGCGACACCGCATCGGTGGTGGCGTAGACCAGCAGCGTCACCGTCAGCCACAACAGCGGCGACTGCGAGAGATAGACCCACAGGGAGAACGGATTGCTGCTCATCGCGCCTCGTGCTGCTTCAGAAGCCGGCTGACGAGACGGAAGGTCAGCACCGTCGCGAGCAGCGTGACCACCACGGAGATCGCGAGAACCAGAACGATGGCGACGCCACGGGATGCGAGCAGATCCAGATTCTGGATGACGCCGACGCCGGCCGGCACGAACAGCAGCGACAGATGCGCCAGGAGGCCCTTGCTGGCGCTCTCCACCCCACCGCCATCCAGCGGGCCGAAGGCCAGCCATCCGAACCGGTCGCGCGCGAGCAGCAGCCCCAGGAGGAGCAGCAGGCCGAGCACGGGCCCCGGCAGTGGCAGGCCGAGACCACGCGCGACGGCCTCGCCGGTCAATTGGCAGAGCAGGATGAGGCTGAGGCTGGCGAGCATGACGGTCGGATCAGGATGTGCCGTCAGTCTTCTCAATCACCGCCGGCGAACGCAAGCGGCCAGAGGTTGCGGACTCGACGGAATGGCCGGAGACCTGCTCCGGCCATCGCATCACGGCGAAGCTCAGGCGGAGCCCTTGAGCTTCTTGTTGCATTCGCTGTAGTAGCCGCCGCCCTTCTCGATCCACTTCAGGCCGCCATTGCCGTTGGTGGACTTGTTGGCGTTGTACTGATCGACGCAGGTGTGGAGGCGGGCCTTGCCGGCGGTCTCCTTGGCATATTTCGGATCGATCGCGTTCGGATAGACGGCAGGGCCTGTCGGCGCAGCAGCGGGAGCCGCTTCCTTCTTCGCCTGCTTCGGCTCGGCCGGCGCGGCAGGTGCGGCAGGTGCGGCCGCGGTAGGCGTTGCGGCAGGGGTCGCATCGGCGCCGCACTGCGCCTTGCGGAAGTCATTCCACTTCGTGGTACCGAGCGAGCCGTCCTTCTTGGCAGCCTGGTATTTCGCGCTGCACTCCTGCGCCGTCAGCGCCTGCGCCGGCGCATTCGCCAGCAACGCCGCAAAGCCCGACATCGCAATTGCACACACCACTTTCGATCGCATCATCATCCTTGGTCTCCCTCAGGGAAGCAAAACAAGCCTTGCCATCCTAGCGTGTGGCCGTTTCTCGACAAGAAAGCGATGGCGTTTGCCGGCAAAATATAGTGATCGCGCCGGCCCGCTTATTCATGTCGCGTTCAGCAAGGCGGGCCGACCTTCGCGTCCCCTTCGCCCGTCCCGCAAGAAGAGTGCAGACCATGACCTTCACGACCCGTCTTGCCGCCGTCGCCCTCGCGTCCCTGCTCGCCACCGGCACCGCCTTTGCGCAGACGGCCGCGCCGGCGACCAAGACCGATGCCGCCGCCACGGCCGACAAGAAGCCACCGAAGGAGCGCTCGGCCGAGTCGCTGGATTGCTCGAAGCAGGCGGACGCCAAGGGCCTGCACGGCAAGGAGCGCAAGAAATTCCGCTCCGAATGCATCAAGAACGCGAAGGCCGGCACCGCCGCGCCGGCCGCCGACAAGAAGTAGATCCGCCTCGCCGCGGCGGGGAGCCGGCGCATTGCGGCATGACGAGCCCGCAATTGTCCCTGTCCCGCCGATTTGCGATAAGGCGGCGTGAAGCAGATCTCCGCCTCCCTCTCGTTCGAATGGCCGAACCGTGCCAAGGTCCTGAGCACGGTGGAAACGCTCGTGATCGGGACTGCCGGCGGGCTCCTCTTCCTGCTTGCCGGCCTTCCCGGCGGGCTGATCTCCGGCGCAATGATCGCGGTCGCGATCGCCGCGATCGCTGGCCGCCAGCTGACCCTGCCGGCGATCCTGACCCAGACCGTGCTGGTGCTGCTCGGCATCTCGCTCGGCTCGGTCGTCTCCCGCCATCTGCTGCAGCAGGTCAGCGACTACCCGCTCACCATCGGACTGCTCGCGCTCGCCACCTTCTGCTCGACCTTTGGCTCGAGCTATTACCTCCAGCGCGTCCATGGCTGGGACCGCACCTCGGCCCTGCTCGCCGGCAGTCCCGGCGCGCTGTCGCAGATCACGATCCTGGCGGTCGAACGCGGCGCCGATCTGCCCGGCATCGCGGTGGTGCAGACCATGCGCGTCATCATCCTCACCGCGGCATTGCCGATGGTGCTGGCGATCGCCGGGGTCGCGCCCTCCGCCGCGCCCTCGCTGACGACGGCCACGGCCTCACCGCTCGACCTCCTCGAACTGGTCGCCGCTTCGCTCGTCGTCGCGCTGGTCCTGCGGCTGATCAGGTTTCCGGCGAGCTGGATGTTCGGCGCGATGATCGCCTCCAGTGTGCTGCATGGCACGGGATGGGTCGAGGGCGGCCTGCCGGACTGGGTCCGCGGCGTGGCGCTGATCGGCATCGGCGCGTTGATCGGCAGCCGCTTCGCCCGCATGCGGATCAGGACGCTCGCCGGCCACATAAACGCGGCGCTGGGCTCGTTCGCGGTCGCGATCGCGGTCTCTGCCGTCTTCGTCGGCATCGTCGCGCTGACCACGCAGGTGAAATTGTCGGACGTCATGGTCGCCTTCGCGCCCGGCGCCATGGACGCGATGCTGGCGCTGGCCCTGACGCTGCACATCGACCCGATCTTCGTCGGCGCCCACCACCTGTCACGATTCGTGTTCGTGACCATTGCGACGCCCGGCATCGTGCACCTGTTCGGCCGCACCCAGGACGACGTGGACGATTGACGTGGACGATTGACGGCTTAGAGCGCGGTCATCGCGCTTGGCGCTTCGCCGACGCCACCATGCCCCACCCGGCGATCGCGGCCATCAGCAGCGAAATCAGCACGTTGTAGCCGGCCAGCGAGAGGCCGAGGAAGCGCCACTGCACCTCGTCGCAGCGGACCACCTTGACCGTGTCGAGCCGCGACAGCAAATCATTGGCGCTGCCGAGATTGACCACCGGACCCGAGCAATCGGTCGGGCCCTTCCAGAACCCCCATTCGACGCCGGCGTGATAGGCGCCGAGCCCGGCATTGGCGAGCGTCGCCAGCGCCAGGATGGCGAGGCCGGCCAGCAGCAGGGGCCGGGGCGCGCCGCCGCGGGCCGCCAGCACCAGCAAGAGGCCGAGCGGGATCGCGAGATAATAGGCGTAGCGCTGCTCGAGACAGAGCGGACACGGCACAATGCCCAGCACCAGCTGGAAGAACCAGGCGCCCCCGATCGTCGCCGCGGCGATCAGCGTCACCACAAGGGCGGCGACCAGCGCGGGGGTCGAGGCGGCCGGCTTGAACGCAGGTATTGCGGCACTCTGGGTCGTCACGGCGGCCTCGTTGGGACAGGTCAATGCCAAGCCTGTAGCCCCGGACCTGACACCTGTCGAGAACGGCCGGATCAATTCGGCGCGGGTTGACCCCGCAATGTCCATGGCTATAGTCCGCCGGCTTCGCGACGCCCACATTGCCGGGCCGACCGAGGGCCCCTGTGGCGGAACTGGTAGACGCGCTCGACTCAAAATCGAGTTCCGCAAGGAGTGCTGGTTCGATTCCGGCCAGGGGCACCAACTAGGCTGTTCAGGCCCGTTCGAAGTCGTCCGCAACCGTCCGCGGAGTGCCCGGAAACCCTTGAAAAATAGGCTTTTCTGCGTACATTCTTGTTCGTCACCGTTTGTTCTCCTCCGATCCCAGCCGCCCCATTTGCTGGTATTTTTGCTGGTATCGTGCTGGTATCGAGAGAACAAACGTTCACGGCGACTTTCGCTTATCCGAATGAAGGAATTGAGCAGATGGGCGGCAAGAACGATGGCGCGTGCGCCGACCCCAAGCAGATCAGGACCGACGTCGACTGCCGCGCCGCCCGACCGAAATTCGACAATGGCGCGTGGAGTGCCGCCAAGATTTCCGACGTGACCGGCGGCTGGCTCTATCTCTTCGTCACGCCGGACGTGAGCAGGCCCGGCAACGCTGCCTCCAAGCTCTGGCGAATGGACTACCGCTTCCACGGCCGCCAGAAAACCTACTCCATCGGCCCCTACGGCAACGGCAAGGATGGCACGTTCTCGCTCGCAGACGCGCGGCGCGAGCGCGACAAGGCCAAGGACCTGCTCAAGGAAGGCAAAGACCCGAGCATCGAGAAGCAACTCGACAAGCACAGGCAGGCTGCCGCCCGGCCTTTCGGGCAATGGGCCGACGAATGGCTCGCAAAGAAGAAGGTCGAGAAGGTCAAACGCGGCAGAATCGTCGCGGTGCGAGATCCCAAGACCATCGAGGTGCTTGAGCTGCGCGTCGGTTACGTCAAGGATCGCTTCGGCAAACTGTGCAGGCAGGACATCAAGCGTCCAGACGTGCTGGCTTTCATGCGGTCATACGAGGCCGAGGGAAAGCTGGAAACCCGTGACCGCGTGCGTAGCATCGCCGAGCAAATCTGCAATTATGCCGATGTTGAAGGCGACGGCTACAATCCATTCCGCAACCTGAATGGGCAGATGATTGCCAACATTTCGACGCCGCGTCCGGGTGTCACCGAACCACGTGACGTGACGCGTGTCTTCAAGCTCATCAGTGCACCTTGGACGAAAGCGAGGTTTGGTGACGTCGTTGGTCTCGCCTTGCGCTTCGATGCGCTGACCATTCCCCGGCCGGGCATGGTCAATGAAATGGAGTGGAGCGAAGTCGATTGGGATGCCAAACGCTGGACTGTTCCAGCCGCCAAAATGAAGACCGGTTGGGACCATGTCGTGCCTTTGTCACGGCAGGCACTCGCAATCCTGAGGAGCGTTCAAAAGCTAACCGGCCATCGCCGATACGCGTTTTCTTGCTCAAAGGATGCCCCGCTATCGAACAACACACTCAACAAGCGATTGCGGCTGCTTGGCATCGACACAAAGACTGACCATTGCGCCCACGGATTCCGGACCACCTTCTCGACCCTGTCTCACCACGAGGAGATCAAGGACGCCAAGGCATGGGATGGCGATGTCGTCGAGCTACAACTCGCGCACCTCGATAATTCGACTGTGGAAGGGCTCTACAAGAAGCACGGACCGCTCGCGCTGATCGGCTCGCGAACGAAGCTGATGCAGCATTGGGCTGATCGGATCGACCACTGGCTCGATCCCAAGAAGGTGATGCCGATCAAGCGCGGCACGCAGGCCTGAGTCACCTATCTTCAGGCGCTGTTGATGCTGCCTGGTTCGATCCGTGGCAAGCTCATGTGATAGTCGTCGACGCTTGCGCATCTCGTGCTGGAAGCGGATCGATTTGTCGCGGATCTCGACGAACGCGCTCCTGATCTCGAAAATGTCGGCGGGAATGACGATTTTAAGTGTACGCATCAATGTACCCGGAGTTGTCTATCCGATGGACTTCGAAAAGCTTCGGCAACGTCGCCGAACACTTTCTCACTTCATCCAGGATGACTTACAACCAAGCGCAGGTATCAGCAGGCGCAGCAATCACTTCTTTGTTGAGTCCTGCCCTCCGCCGGTTGACGTTGCCAAGATGGCCGAGGTAATTGGCAGGATAGTCTGGCGACGCCACAGGCTGTCCGCCTAGATCGATGCTGTAGATTCGCATTGGACGCGGCTATTTTTTTGAGCCTCTTCTCCCCGCGATCAACGAACGTTGCGCTCACCTTTCCGTTCACCTGTCGCCAGGCATCTTCGGAAACGGAGATGCCGCCGGGCGCGGCGATACCTTCCAGCCGCGCCGCGATGTTGACGCCGTCACCCTTCAGAAATTACAATGATACTTCTATAACATAGTAGTTCGCAGTTTTATTCTGAATGGCGCGCCATCGCTCTCGACGGCAAGCAAACTAAGCTCTTCACTCCAATAAGCTTAGTCTTGTTTGCAGCGCTCATCGCTGACGCCAGGCGGACGCGCTAAGGTCCTCACGTCGGTCGACGCCGGCATATTGCCCTGCCAATGGGAGAGCGCGGCGGCGCGTGGCGAGGATACGACATCAAGCACTTGCCTGATGGCATGGCGTGGGAGTAGCAGCTCGACGCTGTCTTCGCCCCCGCAGTCGATCGCCGCCAGTGCGCCTCGAAGCGGCGGCACGCCGGAGGCGCGTTGTCCAGGTGGTGCTCGCCCTTGATCCCCTTTTCCCGAAACGCGTTCGGCGATGTCGAGCCGGTCGGCATTTAGGATATTCGCGCCGAACACGCCGAGGACACGGATCAGCAGCGAAGTTGGAGATGCTCGGTTCATGCTGACCAGCAACCTCGTCAGCTCGATCGATAGCGACCTCATCGATATCGCCGTCATTCCCGAGATATCGCTGCCGGGCCCCAAATGTTGACGCCCCCGCTATTTCTGGTCGCCAACGCGCAAGATGGTCAGATGGTTTGCGCGTCGACGACATCAGTCGCGCTAGCGAATTGCGACGACGAGGAACAAACTCTTCATTCGGCAGCCAGGGCCCTTCGCATCCTTCCGCTCGGCGATCAGCTACTGCGTCTGGGGAATCAGCTCGCGGCCGCAGCCGATAGCATCGATCAGGGATCGCCGGAAAGAGCGCCGCTTCCGAATTTCATCTAGCAGCGGCCTTATAAGTAGCCGTTGGAGATAAGCAGACCAACTGGCATCGCCAGCGGATTACGTTGATATTCAGTCGAGGAAACGATTCGCAATTCCTCACGCAACGGCTCCACTACGGGATCGAAAAACACGCAGCGACGTTTTCCAGAAAAAATGCCGGGGTCAAAAGACCCCGGCAAGTGAGGGAGAAAACGCCCTTCGGCGTCGACAACTACCATTCGCCTGTTGAATGGCAGGCCCGCTGGCGGCCGAGGAACTCAAACCGAACGAGAGCGCCCCGAACCAAGAAATTGACGCCGGCCAAGGCAAAGCTCGCGCGGATAATTATCGGTGGGTTGGGTTCATCGCAAAGTTTCCTGCCTGTCCTTGCCTTTTTTGGTCTCTCCGTAGTCGAGAGAAGGCTGTTAGGGCAGAAAATTACGCGCTTGTTGGGGGCGCTTGATAGGTATCGTGCAATACTATTTGGGCACCCGGATTCTGCACTGAAAAGAAAGGCGTTCGGCCCGTCTATACAGGCGATCGAGTTGGCCTCTGCGCCTTTGTGCCGTTGGCGTGCCGCGCGACCTGTTTGGCGATCTTGAGAAAATTGAACAGATGCGAGGTCCTATTGTCGCGGCGGTAATTCAGCGAAAGTGAGGTACCGGGATTGTGGCCGGAATATCTTCGGTAGGTGACGCCTTCGCGCTCGGATCGCGAGACCGACAACGGTACGAGCGATACGCCGACACCGACGGACACTAGGCTGATCGCCGTCTGATAGTCTTGCGCCAACACGGGCGATTTGGGCACGAAGCCTTCCACCTTGCAGACCGACAGGATGTGATCTGCGAAGCTCGGTCTTGGCTTACGCGGATAAAGCACGAACGTCTCGCCGCTCAACGAAGCCAGCGGTACCGGATCCTCGCCCAAATGACGTGAAGCCACTGGAGCCGCGAGGATCAACGGCTCGTGATAGAGGGGATCTGACTTTAATTCCTCGTCGTCGAGCGAAGGCCGCGCGATCGCGATGTCGATCTCCCGCTGTATGACCGCGCGCTTCAGCTCCGCATTGTTCATCGCGGACAACGCGAGGTCGACTTCCGGATAGACGTTACGAAATTTGCTGATGATTTCGGGCAAGACGCCATGACTTGCGGACCCCACGAATGCTATCCGCAGATAGCCGGACATGCCTTGTCCGATGCGCACCACCTCGCGTTCCGCCCCCTCCACTCGGCTAAGGATTTCCCGTGCGCGGTCGAGCAACACTGTACCTGCCTGAGTCAGCGCGACTTGGCTACGGCTGCGGTCAAACAAAGAAACCCCTAGATCGCCTTCGAGTTGAGCAATCTGACGGCTGAGAGGAGGCTGCGCGATGTTGAGGCGGATCGCCGCTCTTCCGAAATGCAACTCTTCCGCAACGGCAACGAAATAGGAAAGCCGTCGAAGATCCAGCACCTCGTCGCGAGCGGGCGGCATTTAGGTGGGCATCTTGGCCATGGCATCGATGAAGTAACGCCTGAATGCCTTCGGGTTCTCGCTCATCGGGAAATGCCCAAGCTCTTCCATGATCTCGATGGTGGCGCCCGGAATGGCGGCCGCCGTACGCTGCGCGTCGGCAGGAGTACAGGTCAGATCATATTCGCCGCACAGCAAATGGACAGGGGTTTTTCGCGTATCTATCCGGGACAGACGTTCGACCAAGCTATCGTCGCGAGTGTAGAAGCTGAGGTCGCCGCGGAAAACTCCGGGACCGGATTGCATGAACATCCACAGCGTACTCCACCGCTCAGATGACGGCGCTTGCGGCGCGATGTTAGCCGAAACCAGCGCTGCACCCATTTCCCCACCGTGGGCATCTGGGCGGTGGAACCAGTCGATGTCGTACCAGGCCGGCTGGAAATCGGATGCTTCGACGGCTATGAACCCTCCGAATCGCTCTGAGTGCAGCGCAGCAATTTGCAGCGCGATGCGTCCACCCATCGAGCACCCGACGAGAATTGGCTTTTCGAGTTTCAACGCCGCGCACAAGGCGAGTACGGTGTCAATATATGCCTCAGTTGTTAGGAGATATTCCGCGGTCTCAAAGCCGTCCGGCGGAAGCGACTTCCCGTGCCAAGGCATGTCGAACGTGATGAATCGGTGACTCGCCGTTAGCTCGCGATCGTTGAGTACGAACCGCCATTGCCGGGTATCGGCGCCGGCGGTATGCAACAGCACGACCGGCTGGCCGCTTCCTGCCTCCTCGAAATAAATTCGATGCCCGACGTCAGCGATGCGAAGTTGTAGATAGCGGCCACAGATCGGCTCGATCACGCTAGTCATGCTGCGCCCGCCCGAGTGCCATGAACTCTTTGAAGAAGCGCAGATTTTTGACTAGGAGAAGGATGTCGCCCTCAATTCTACCGACACCGAGTTTCACCAGACCGAAGATGTCGTGATAGCCGGGTCGCGGTGTAGTTCGCCAGAATTGTTGCAGGGCATCGGCGCTCGCTCTCAAAGCGAAGTGCCACGGAATCTTCGCGCTCGGACCAGGCGTTATTCGGACGATGCAACCACGCTCGAAAGTTAGATAGAGTTCGCTTCCCTCAACGTCGATCAGCACGGTAGCGTCGAATAGGTCTCCCAGCCGACGCAAGTGCGCCAAATCCGAGAGTTGTCTCACCATCCCCTCGAACCTTTGCTGTAGCTCCGACTGGATGGCCACTTGTCAGCCCTTCCTCGTGTAGGCCCGAACACGGTCATGGTCGACCGTAACGCCTAGGCCTGGGCCATCGGGTATCACCACCTCGAACTCTTCGAATCGGAGCGGATCGGTGACGAGATCCTCGACCAGGATACGCGGGCCGAAATGCTCGGTACCCCATTCCAACGTCGGGAGTGTCGAAAAGACCGCGAGATGTGCGGCGGCACCGATGCTGCTCTCGAGCAGACAGCCGCCGTACAGTTCAAGGCCGTGGGCAGCCGCGACGCCCGCAGTGCGCTTGAGTTCGAAGAGGCTCCCGCTCTTGACGAGTTTGAGCGAGTAGACGCTGCCGCAGGCGAAAGTCGCGGCAAGGGCGAGTTCCTCCTTGGTGAACGCGGCTTCGTCGATCAGCAATGGGATCGAAGTGCGGGCCGCGACCCGAGCCATTGCTTCGAGTTGGTCAGCGGGGACGGGCTGCTCTAGGAGAGCGATGTCGAGTTCCTCAAGCGCCGGCAGATATCGGATGCAATCAGCCTCGCTCCAGGCCTGGTTGACGTCTACGATCAAACGGACCGCGTCGCCGAGCCCCTCGCGCAGCGTCCGCAGACGCTTGAGGTCGTCCTCCGCCTGGTGGAAGCCGAGCTTTATCTTGAAGTCACGATGCTCCTTCCTGTGGAATTTTTCACGTGCTTCTTCGAGTTCCTGCCCGCTGTCTCCAGACGCCAACGCCCACAGAACGCCGATCCGGTCGCGAACCGCCCCCCCTAGAAAGGCGCTTGCTGGAAGGCCAAGCGTCTTACCGCAGGCGTCGAACAAAGCGGATTCGACCGCTGCCTTTGCGGAGAAATTGCGCTTTGCGGCTTTCGCGAGCCGCAGGGTGTTGTCTTCGAACGCGATCGCGGGCCGCCCATACAAGGCCGGCGCCAGATATTTCGTCACGGTCGCAGCAATCGACTCAACGCTCTCCTCGGCCCAACGCGGGCCACCGAGGGTAGACGCCTCACCAATGCCGACCGCCCCGTTCTCGAGCGTAACGCTCACCAGCACGTAACCTTGATGCGTAACCTCGGTGTTCGAGAGGCGATGTCGCCGCGTGGTCGGCGCATCGATGATCGTCGCCGAGATCGCGCGGACCGCCGTGTCTGCGAGAGTTGCCTTCGGCTGATCTCGTAGGGTCGTCGGTTCTTTCAACGCCAGATTCATAGCGCGTTCGCCTCATGTCGAGCGCGGCCTCTGCCGCCAAGTAGGCAGCATCACCTCGTGCGTGGGTGGATGGTAGGTTTGTCGCTGGGCTTCACTCCGCCGCGAGGACCTGCGACTTGGCGAGGGCCTTCTTGAGCCTGAAATCGAAATCCATCACAAGATCCGTGTCGGCGCCGGCGGGAGCCAACCTGAACTTGCCGATCAGACTCTCCTTCACTGCAAACACGGAATCGCCGTCGAGATGCTTGGAATCGGCATCGAAGATCTGGGAGATCAGGCTCTGATAGCCGTCCTTTGCGATCATGAAGTGGATATGTCCCGGACGCCACGGATGGTGGCCCATGTAATTTAGCAGTTCGCCGGCTGCACCGTCATACGGTATCGGATACGGCACCGGCCGGACAGCGACAAATTCGTATTCGCCATTGCGATCGGTGAGAAAGCGGCCTCGCAGATTGTAGTCGGGCTGATCGGGATCCTGCTGTTCGTAAAGGCCGTTTGGCGCATCTTCCCAGACGTCGATCGTAACGCCTTCGATTCCGTTGCCTTTCGTATCAAGCACGCGACCGCGTACTCGCACGGTCTCTGCATCGTCGAAGCTCTTCTGGATGATCGACGCCCCCTTCGGCAACACCGGGGGATTTTCACGATAGAAGGGTCCGAGGACCGTGGACTCGCTCTCCCCGTCGGTCACCTTGTGATCGAGCATGTCGACGAGTACTTCCAGCCCGAGAATATCCGTAAGGAGGATGAACTCATTGCGGGCATCGCTGGAGATGTTACCTGCGCGCCGCATGAACTCGCAAGCTGCGAGCCATTCGGCAAGGGTCAGATTGACCTCCTTGGCGAAGCTGTGCAGATGGGTAATGAGAGCCGTCATAATCTCGCGATTGCGTGTCGGAATGTCGGGCGACATCGCCCTAGTCACGGCGTCGGTGATGTTATCGATCGAAACGTTCCTCATGAGATCCTCCCTCGATATGTTTTGATAAGGTTCGCCCGGCGATTGGGGGCCGTCGGATGGCAAGTTCAGAGCCCACTATAGCGGAAGTGTCGAAATAGCTCGATAAGGCTAGGGGTATTGCACGATACCCGTCGAGGTGCGCACTCCAAGACTAAGGTTCGGTGGTACCGAACCATATCGAAAGCCTGCCCCTCGATGCCGGATCTGTTGCGCAAAGCACACCGCGCGCGAAATCAATTCAACAATGTAATGCGACAGACGAATGCCCGTTCGCATTGCCGACAACCTTCGCCCACTATCTGGTCTTAGCAAGCGAAATTGGTGCTCGTTAGCGCCGATAGCTTTCCACAAAAAGAAAAAACTGTTACACTTCAAAAGGCGCAAGATTGAAGCGGCTGAAAAGCCGTCGCGCTGCAGGGCGGGCGGATGGTTTCTGGATGGCGCTGAAAGCGTTGGTTATTGCCGTCTCGGTTTGACGCCCTCTCGTATCGAGGTCTGGAGAGAGGCGATGACGAAACGAATGGGACCACCGGGCAACGAGTTTCGCGACGTTCCGGCGTGGGACCTCATTCGGGCGTTTCTTTTGCTCAGCCGGTATGGTGATTATCAGGCCGCGGCCGAGATCGAGCGGGTCGACGATTCCACGTTACGCCGTCGCATTCGGGCGCTGGAATTGCACTTCGGTCGAACGCTTTTCGTTCGCAACGAAGGACGCTGGGCGGTCGCGCCGGATCTAGAGGGACTGCTGCACTCCGCCTTGCGCATGCATGAAGCGGCGCGCAGCTTTACTAAGGATCCTCATGAGAGCGGTGGCATCGTCCGGATCTCGACACTCGATCTTTTCGCGCAGCGCTTTAGCCAGGTGTTTGTGGCGCTATGTGATCGGCATCCCCGCATCCAGCTCAACATCACCACCGAGTCTTACTTTGTCAATCTCGAGCAAGAGCAGATTGACATCGCCATTCGTTTGGCGCGGCCGGTTCGCGATAGCGGTACGCTGAAAATCCGTAAGATCGGCGATATCCATGTGAACGCCTTTGCCAGTCCAGAGTACCTCAATCAACGTGACGGAGAGGCTCGCAATCCGAATTTTTCGGATCACCGGCTACTGACGATGAATACGCAATTCTCACATATCGATCACGAATTCCCCTATGCCGACCTTGACTCGGAAATGCTGGGAATTCGCGGTCACCCCGTGGCGTCCGCCGACAGCTTTCAGGTGCTCAGACAACTATGTGAGCTTGGGCTTGGCGTTGCGATACTGCCGACTCGGTACGCCGGAGAATCCTCCGCACTGGAGATCGTCCACCGGGACCGGCCAAATGTAGTCACCGAACTCTGGCTGGTTAGCCGTTTCGATTTGCGAGCGGGTTGGCAGCGTGATCTCGCAGCTATGTTGCAGAGCGATCTGAGCAAGTGGTCGCATTGAACTGACATGCCAACCGACCCAGGCCGCAAGAGGCGAGTGCTGGATGTCCGTTACGGCTATCCCATGGGGGGAAGAGTCTGCTCGCCATCGCCGTCGAATGGCTAATCGCCTTAGAATCTGCGCGATCAGCGCCGCGCGGTTGCTCATCAAAATCGACGTGCGAATCGTTGGCTCGTCGAGAGCAATGTGGCGGATGCCATTTGGGCTGGCCAAGCGTCCGCCAAGATTTGACCGAGATTGCGGCGAAGAAGGGCTACAAGTCGATAATTCCCGACTCGCAGCCTGCTCATGAGAAACGCACGCGCAGTTTCTTGCTCATGGCTCGGGTGCAACAAGCCAATATCCACCCTTCTGCCTCATCATCCTTATCGAGAACGGAATTTTCGAGGCGCTCAACCTCGCCCTCGATCAGGCGACACATGCACGAAGCACATTCCCCGACCCTGCAGGAATGCGGCGCCGGAAGTCCGGACGCCAGCATGGCTGACAATAGTGATTGCCCTTCCTTTACAGCCACGTGGCGGAGTCCTCCCTTGAATTCGACCGCCATCAGAGCCTCTTGATCGGCATCGGCGGAGGGCTCCGCATGCTCGGCGAGATTGCCGAAATCTTCCCGGTACATACGATCCGGATCGAAGCCGGCCTGTTGTAGCGTGGCCTGGATAGCCTGCATGAACATTTCAGGCCCGCACAGATAGACGTCGGCGTCCCCAAATTTGTCCGCAGCGGAGCGCAAGACCTCGACGGTCGGAAGGCCTTCCTCCTGATCGATCCAAAATTTGATCTGGAATCGATCTTTGAAGTCCTTTTCCAGGACCTTCAACTCCTCGACCAGCATGATCGTGCCGCGGTCGCGGTTGGCGTAGAACAATGACACTTTCGGCACGCCCTCGACTAACGCCTGACGCGCCAGGGCGTAGATCGGGGCAATTCCGCTGCCGCCAGCAAACAGCAGAAGCGGCCGGTTCAGACGAGCCAGGGTAAATCGGCCAGCCGGGGGCAGCACACGTATCTCCCCTCCCGTCTTGGCGTTGTCGCAGATCCAGTTCGATACCACTCCACCCGATACCCGCCGCACCAGCACACTGATCGGCTCGTCGGCTCTTGGCTCGCTGGTGATGGAATAACAACGCCAATGCTCATTTCCATCGACGGTGGCGGCAAGCGTCAGATATTGACCGGGGACAAACTGGAAGTTTTGCGTTTCGCTCCCGCCCGCGTTCAAGCTCAACAGAACGGCGTCTCGGCCGCTGGGGGAGACGTTCACGATCTTTAAGGTCCGTGGCTTTTTCATCTTCAGCAGTCTCAGAGGAAGAACGAGTTATTGCCCTGCGGCCGGTCACAATCGATCAGATTGACCTGCTTGAGAACGATCCGCAGCCGATCGCCGTCGCGCCGAAGCACGAAGCCGTTCCAGCCAGACACCACGCGGCTGAAGCCATTGCGGAATTCGGCCAATGTGAAATTGTACCGCGCCCGCCATTCCCCCTTGCGCTCTGGCGAGGACCACACCTCCAACCCACTCAATTGACGTGAGGTCCGCGAGGCGGGGTACTGCGAATAGGCGTATCCCGTTTCCAATCGCGCCGCACGATCAAGAAGCCGCCGACGATCATGAAACTCGAGCGTCACGACCTTTCGTGGATCAGGAGCAGGACTAGCCGAAGGAATCCAGTAAGCGCACTCGTCTGCATAAATATCAAGCCACGGCTGGAAGGCCTTCTGGTCGAGAAGACGCGCCTCAACCGCCAGAAGTGCCGAGACCCGATGCCATGCAGCGGTGTTCAGTTCCGCGTTTGGACGAACGACGGAGGCATTCAGGTCGTTAGATACATCCATCAACCATGCATAATATGAGTCGACGACATAGAGGGATGGAGGATTGAACTTATATACCTTTCCCTCGGACTGGGCCGCATTCATTTTGCTTGATTCCCCTTGACGACGCGGAGGGTAGGTTCTGCCTTCATCAAGCGCTTCCATTGGGCGTAGTAGTTGCGCATGTGAATCTCGGACGTGACCGGTCCCCTCATCGTTCCGTTCTCTCCGGGCACATCTTTTCCTGTTTCGAAATGCCTGCTGATATCCACCCACTCGTCTTCTGGACTGTTCAGAAGGCCACGATGGCATTCCTCGAAATTGTCCGCGTCATCCATTTCGCCCAGGATAGGAAAATCCTCCTGCGTACGCAGACGTATCGTGTTCAGGTCGTCATCGGAATCGCGACGTCTCGTGGCATGGAAATATACGAACGTCTTGTCGACGCGGACCGGCTGAACCACCTGGATCTGATTGCCGATGAACAGCAGATTGGGGAAGATATTCAGATTCATCCCCGCCCCGACCGCGCGCTCAAGAGTGGCCTTTGCATTGTCGGGGCCGACCGACTTGAGAACATTTTCCTCGAAGGGTTCCCGGCCCGGCTGTGGACGCTGCTGATCCCAGCCACTGACCGCAAACATATCCGGGCGCTGGTCGATAATGGTGTGACCATTGTCGAGGGCATAGAGTGTCATCGCCGATTTGTCGGCTTCCGCGAAATACGACATGTCGCCACCGCCGTAACGCTCTTGGGTCATGACCAGTAGCGACTGATGCGAGAACGGGACGTGATAGCCGTCACCGGCATTGTCGTAGATCATCTTCCAATTGGCATTGACTTGGAAGCGCTGTGCGCCCGACACAACGACATTGTCCGCACCGCCTTGATGAGCAAACCAATCGTCGATGTAAGGGATTGCGTTGCCGAGATGGTCTTTCAGCGGCTGCGGGTCCGGATTCAGGGTAGCAAACACCAAACCGTTATAAATCTCCACCCGTGCCGGCCGCGCGAGATCCATATCGCGTGATTTGAACATGGGACCGTAAGCATTCTTCCCGGGAATGCCAAACAACCGCCCCTTCGAATCGTAACGCCAACCGTGATAGGGGCAGGTAAAGATCGAAGCACTGCCCTGAAACTCGCGGCAGATGACGGCGCCGCGGTGTGAGCAACGGTTGGACAAGATGTTAATCTTGCCATCTTCATCGCGGACGGCGAAGACTTCGCGCGTCCCGATCCAGGCTTGGCGATAGTCGCCCGATTGGGGAAGTTCACTCTCGTGAAGCACATAGACCCAATTCCCAGCGAAGATGTTATCCATCTCGCGAGAAAAAATATCAGGATCAATGTAGATCGACCGATGGACGCGTTCTTCCTGGATAATCCAGTCCCAACTCGCCTTGGACGTTTTTAGCTTCGTAACCGAGTTCATGACTACCTCATCAGTTCATTGACTGAACCATGGCGGGACGGCCAACAATCCTTTCAGCCTACGGGCACAGCCAGCTTAATGTGGCGCGCCCTCACCGATCAGAAGCCGTCGCCCGAGGGCGAGCACCGGCTCCCGGCTTAGCGGCTGTTCCGCCTCGTGTTCGATGACCCGCCATGTATCGTCATCGAACTGCGAGCGGTGGTGATGCATGAAACATCCACGCAAAAGTGCATTATCGGCTTCGGGATGCCCCTGCACTCCGAGAAAGCGTCCCTGCGTCAGGAAAACCTCGTGAGAAATGGTGTCCGAGGAAGCCATTTGAATGCTATCCGGCGGCAAATCGACCACGCATTCGCCATGGCTTTGGACGAGAATGGCCGGCTTGGAAGCTTCCGGCCAACGCCGGGCGGCAGCCGTCCATTTCAACCGATCGACGCCGAGTTTGAAGACGCCGCTGGGATTGCGCCCTACTTTCCCGCCCAACGCGGCGGCAAGACTTTGAGCGCCGAAGCAAATCCCCACCATCGGCGATGAGGACTTGTCTCGCACGCCGCGGATAAGTGCCAGGAGACTCCTTACGAACGGCGTCTCGGCGTCGTCGATAACGGACTTGGCGCTGCCGGAAATGACGTAACCATCGTAGCGGCCAACAGCGGCGAGGAAATCGTCATCATTCGGCGTTAGAATGTCCCAATGGTCCTCTGGACCGAAAGCCTGCATGATCCCGCACTTCATTCGCTCAAACTCAGCCGTTGGCGGCTCATCCCCCAAACACCAGATCAGCACGAACTTTCTCATCATTGGTCCTTACAGCAGTTCGAAATATTCGCGGTGTTCCCAGGCAGTGACACCCTTTCCGGTATCGAACGCACCCTCAGCGGCGATAAAGCGACTCCATTCGGATCGGCGCAATGTCAGCCAATACTTCATGAATATCTCGCCGAAAGCCTCGCGGAACAGGCTGGAGTCCTGCAGCGCGTCCAACGCGGCGGACAGGCTGGACGGAAGCATCGGCAGATCCGCCAGATAGGGGTCTTCCTGTAGCGGTCCCGGGTCCAGGCGCCGTTTGATACCATCCAAGCCACTATAGATCTGGGACGCCAGATAGAGATACGGATTGGCCGCAGGTTCGCCTACCCGATTTTCGATACGACTTGCCGAGTCACCCGGATTTGAGATCACCCGCAGCATCGCCGCTCTGTTGTCGATCGCCCAGCTCAAACGGTCGGGCGCAAGCGAGTTGGCTCGACGGCGGCGATAGCCGTTGATAGTCGGCGTGGTAAAGCTGGATGCCGCGGCGGCGTTGGCCAGCAGACCGCCGGCCCAGGCGCGGCCGATATCCGAAAGCGGCTTTCCGGCTTCAGGCACGAACAGGTTGCTCCCGCTGCGTACGTCCGAAAGCGACTGATGAAGATGCCACCCCGAAGGGAACGCTTCCGGCAGACCCGGCCAGCACATGAAACTCGCCAGATGGCCGCTGCGCCGAGCGATCTGTTTGACCGCACTGCGGAACAGAATCATCGTGTCTGCGAAGTCGACGCCCTGCGTGACGTCGAAGGTGATTTCGAATTGACCAGGCGCCCACTCGTCCTCAATGCTGCGCAACGGCAGACCCAGGGCGAGCAGATGGCGACGGATCTCCGCGAAAACATATTCGACTTCGTCGAGGTGATTTTCGGAGAGATAGGAATAGCCCTTGTTGATGAAGCTGACCTGCGGCGGCTCGGACGGCGTGCCGGGAGCTCCAAGCTTGCCGGGCTCCAACGACGGATCGATGATGCGCGTCAGATAAAACTCAACTTCCAATCCCGCATTGATCTTGTAACCAAGGGCGGAAAGGTCCGCGACCGCCTGCTTGAGCAACCGACGAGGGCTGAGCGGAAAAGGCGCGCCGCTACGCAAATACAAATCCGCGAGCAGCCAGCCCGTGCGATCGGCCCACGGCAGGACCTTGAACGTGGTCGGATCGGGCACCATGACGATGTTGCCGACGCCAGCCATTTCGGTACCGGAGAACATGTTCTTGCCGAACGGGTTCTCGAACAACGCATTGGCGGTATCAAAGAGGAACGGCCCGTTCGTGATCTCGGAGCCGCTGGAAAACGCTGCCTTCAGGGCATCGACCGTCAGGCTCTTGCCGCGCAACAATCCGTACTGGTCGGGCCAGGACAGACGGACCATCTGTATGTTTTCCTTTTCGAGACGCGCTAGGACCTCCTCCGCTGCCTTCTTTTGAGCGTCTGACCATAGGCCATGTTTCTCGACAAACCTCATCTGACAATCCCCCCCCTCACGAGCTTGATTTTGAAAAATATTTCCATCGATCTTCTCGCAAGAGCCATCCGGACGATCAACGACTTTTCTTGCGGAAGCCGTTCGCACAATTGCGACAGGCGTAAGACATGCGCTCCCCGTCCGCAGCAGTCGTCGCGGTCCGCGAGTGGGAGCAAATCGCGCGAAGTGCAACGCCCATGGACCTGCAACGGGACCAAACCGTGCGCACCGGAGTGTACGACACCTTGAATGCCGCACTGGCTCAGGTCGATCTTATTGCCGGCCCGACCACTACGTGTCTTCCGGTTGCCGATGCCGAACGCGGCAAGACCGTTGGGCCAAGCCAGGTGAACGGGGTGTCGATCAATCCGTTGATCGGATTTTGCCCAACCTATTTGACGAATTTCAGCGACAGCCCTTCCGCCTCGCTTCCGGCCGGTCTGGCTGACGGGCTACCAGTGGGGCTTATGCTGATCGGCCGGCATCAGGATGATCTCACCCTGCTGTCCGCCTGCTCTGCCTTAGAGTCGAGAACTCACTTTGGCGTTTCCGTTAGTATTCGACAACCAAAAATTGTCTCAATATACCGCACTATCTGGTCCATCAGAAACTTTGGGACGATGGCGTTGATCACATGAATGATACGAATTTTGCCGGCCTGCCCGTCGGGGGCCGACGCTTAACCGTTGTCTTCAATCAGCTTCAACACGCAGTCGCCGCCGCAGACTACGGAAGTTTTCGGCAAGCCGCCCACGCGTTGTCGATAAAGCAGTCGACACTCAGTCGTTCTGTCCAGCTACTTGAGCACTCGATTGGCGTCGTCATCTTCGAGCGGTCAAGCGGTGGCGTTCGTGCAACGCCGGCAGGTCGTCACTTCCTGCGCATGACACGCTCGATACTTGAACAGATCGAGGCGCTGATCGCATCAACAAGAGCGCACGGATCTGGCGAAGCAGGCCGTCTCGTCATCGGGTTCTGTACTTCGCTGACGGCAGGCAATCTGCGTGCGACATTGCTCGACTTCAAGAAGCTGTTTCCAAAGGTCGAACTCGTGACTGTGGAGAGATCGAGAACGCGGCTCGCAACCGCGCTCCGCAACGGCGTCGCCGACGTGAGCATCATAACCGGCGACCCGCAACCCCTCGACAGCAAAGCCACTCCACTCTGGAGTGAACGTATTCTCGTAGTTCTGCCCAGCGACCATCCGTTGGCTGTACGCGAAGTCATCTATTGGACGGATCTACGGGATCAGACTGTTCTGCTCAGTCATTATGACCCGGGACGCGAGCTTGAGGATCTTCTGAACGCAAAGCTCATCTCTCCCGAACACCGTCCCCGGATCGAGCGCCATGACGTGAGCCGCGGCGTCATTAAGAGCTTGATCGCTGTCGGGTTCGGAATCAGTCTTGTGCTGGAATCCGATATCGGGGCCAACTTTTCTGGCTTGGTCTATCGGGAGTTGCGCGACGGGACGGGGCCGAGCCGCATCGGGTTTTCAGCGGTCTGGCGGGCCGACAACAAGAACCCCGCTCTCCAAAACCTCCTCAAATTGCTTGCCGAGCGCTATCACCTCGGTCCGGTGGCCCCGTGAGACGCTCGTCGTGATCTTGCAAAGACGCGGTCCGTCGCCATGCAGCGCGCCAGCATGGGTGCGATCAGCTTCGCCGGATCATGCGCAGCCTGGCCGCTCTCGCGCGCGAGGATTTCGGCGTAGGTGACGAGATCACGGTGAACGCTTGCTGGCAGTTCATGTGTGACCTTGACCGGTCTGTCGTTCTCGATGGTGCCAAGTTTGAGCTTCGCCATTTCTCATCCTCGATAGGGCTCAAGTACAAGATCGCGGTTGACAATTACCCTGACGGGAAATCCCGGCCGAATGGTCAACGTGGGCTGAATGTTCAGATTGCGGCGTACCACCTGCTGACCGGTCTGAGTGAGGGAATCCCCTCCCCCACGGCGCAGCGCCCGGATGATGTCGCTGTCGTTTCCACTGGAACCCAATTCGGTCCCAACGCCAAGCAACGTCGAAAGAGCCGCGGCTTTGACCAGCTCAAGCCAGTGATTATCAACCTCGTCTTCAAGACCGGCATGGCCTGCGGTATCGGCGCCCGGTTGGCGTTCGAGCACGATGGAACGCCCGTTGGGCATGATGAGCCGCGTCCAGACCAGGAGCACGCGCGACTGCCCGAACGCAATCTGGCTATCGTAGCTGCCGATCAATCGCGCCCCCTGCGGGATAAGGTGAGTTCGTCCCGTCGGAGTATCGTACACATTTTCGGTTACCTGCGCGGTGATTTGGCCCGGCAGATCCGAGCGAATTCCAGTAATAAGAGCGGCAGGAATGATCGTGCCGGCTTGGACCACGAAGGGCGAGGCTGGCTTCATCAGACGGTCAGGATTAGTGGTGCGTCGATCGACCGATGCGTTGACGAACGCGAGTTTGCGATCCTGACCGTTTTGGGCAAATGCGTCGTCAGTTGAAGTGGCCGCCGTTGGCGACGCCCCGGCTGACTGCGCTTGGCCAGGCGATGGTCGGGTAACGGTGGCGGCAAACAATTTGCTAATACGAGCAGCTTCGCTTTCCTGGCTTGTGCGTTGCTGCTCGGCATCGACCGCAAGCGGGCCCGTTTGGTTCTGTGCTGCCACAATCGGACGGCCAAGATCGCCTGGCAAAGGCGGCCCTAGTCGCGGCACGTCCGGCGGAATTGAGCTGTAGTCCTTGGGCAAGCTGGCTAGCTTGTCCGCCACTTTGTGGTGATCGGTTGAGTAGAGTTCGTCCGAGGCAGGCGTTCGCTTCTCGCGTGTTTGCAGCGCCAGGAAAGCGGCAGCGGAGATAAAGGTCAGCAATAGTGCTGTGCCCCCAATCAGCGCCTTGCGTGAGAGTCGCGTGACGTGCGGGCGCTCCGGCCGCAACCGAAAAGAACTCGCCGTCTCTGCCTCGGGTACCGGCCTAACGCCCGCCCCGTTGGTGACCTCCTGTTCGGAATTGCTCATCAAGATCTCCCGTCGGTTCTGATGATGCGGACCTTTTGCTGGTCCTCGCCCCCCAACCGCAGTTCGGCGGCTGCGAACAACCGATCGACAATCAGGACGTTGCCGAACGCCCGGTAGTTGACGAGACCCGTATTGCCGTCGGAGCTGATGACAAACAGCGGGGGCATTTCGCCTTGCCCGATGCCGGGCGAGAATTCGATGTAGACCTTGCGGCCGTCGTCATAGACGCTGACGGGGCGCCAGGGAGGATTGTCGCCCTCAAAGGCGTATCGATAGCGCCGTTGGGCAGGCTCCGGAATAAAGGGCTTGGGCGGCAGCGCGCGACCGCGCGCGGCTCGGTCTTCTGGGTAGAACCAGGAGACCGATGGCATGTAGGATTTTTCGCGCGAGCGCAGCTCGATCAGGTAGGTCCGCCGATCCGTGTTGAGAACGAGATTGGTCTCGATGGCGGCCCGTGTCGGCTTGACCATGATATGGACCCGCCGGGTGTCTCCACTGCCGCTCTCGGTATCTCCGACCACCCAGCGCACCGTATCGCCCGCGGATACGGGTCCGGATCCGATCAATTGCTCACCTGGCTCCAGGGCAATGTCCGTGATCTGTCCGGGCGCCGCATAGATTTGATAGAGCGCGCCTGGGCTATATGGAAACACCTGCACGGCGTTGAAATACCCTGCCTTCCGTGGCTGAACGCGAGCCGCGTCATTGGCGCTTTCGATCCGTTCAATTGGCGCCTCTGCCTCCTTCTCCTTGCCACCTCGCGCCGGCGTCCAGGCAGGCGGCACGTGAAGAGAGCGCGGCCGATCGTCCGCAAGCGCCGGCTGAGCGGGAAGCGGCGGGATTTCGTCGTCATAGCTGATCTGCGGAGGCTTGAATGTGGTGCACCCGGCAAGGGCATAGGCGCATATCAGCAGAGCCGGAAACCCTTTCGCAATTTTGAGTCGCTGCAAACGGTGATTTCTCAGCGTCAATGTCAAAACTCCTTCGACCAGTTGATCGCGTTGATGTAGATGCCAAGGGGATTTTTGCGCAGCCGATCGATGTCGCGCGGTGGTTCCACCACGATCGAGAGAATCGCGCTCCACCGCTCGGTGGCGCCGAGCTGACCATTCTCGTAACGCCGTTCGATCCAGGCGATGCGAAAGGTGTCGGGCGAGGCCCTGATCACACTGGATACCTCGACAGCGACCTGGATCTTCCCAACTTTTGTAAACGGGTCGTTATTGCGGGCGTAATCGTTCAGCGCGACTGCGCCGCGATCAGTTGTGAAGTCATACGCGCGGAGCCAATCCTCTCGCAGCACGATCGCGTCCATGGGCAGGCCGCGGACATGTTCGATGAAGCGGGCGAGGTGGAAAGCGATTTGAGGGTCGGTTGTCTTGTGGGTCGAATTTGCCGGCGCGACCGCTCTCGTCTCACCAAGACGATCAACTTCGACGACCCACGGGGTGATGGATCCCTGTGCCGACTGCCAGACGAGAGCAGCGGCAAAGCCCGTTGAGAGAAGCAAGCAACCAAAGGCCATCAAACGCCAATTCCTGGCCTGAACACGCGCCGAGCCGATCCGGTCATCCCAAACCTGAGCGGCTCTTTGGTAAGGCGTAACCGGCTGAGGTGTGCGGCCATAGTGAACGGCCGATCGTTTGAACATGCTTTACCTCGACATAGAAGAGAACGGACGTGGTTGGGTTTTGGTACGTTTGAACAGCTCTGAGAGGTGGAGCGATGGTGCTGATCTCAGCGCTCAGGATTCTTGAGATCAACGGAGGCCCCGCCTCCGCCGTGATCCCCAGACCGCAACGCCTGCGCGGTTGCCGAGACACCATGACTGACCGTCTGTGCACGTTTCATGCGACGAACCCAGGCGGGTGCCCTTGCGGAAGAAGCATCCGCGCCGCCAGCGTCATCGCCAGCGGCACTTGATCTGCCAAAGCGGGCGGCCAGCGATCGCAGGGGACTCGCTGCAGTGGCGCCCATCTCGCCGGCCTGCGCTCCCGTCCGAAACGTGGATGCCGCGCCGCCTACGAGCGCGCTGCCTCCCCTCGCCACTCCTCCAACCATGCTGCCGGCAAGAGCAGCGCCGCCTGCTGCGAGTGCTGCCCCGGCAGCAACCACGCCACCTGCGGCCATCGTGGTTCCAACTGCTGCACCGGCGCCAAGTTGCGGCCCGCCAGAGACAATACCGTTGGCAATCCCCGGCCCGAAAATACCGAGGCCCAGCAACGAGAGCGCCGCGAGCACCAGCGCCATCGCGCTTTCGATCGTCGGCTGGTTGCCGCCAAACCCCGCGGTGAACTGGGAGAACAAAGTCGACCCGACGCCAACAATGACCGCCAGCACAAGGATCTTGACGCCGGACGAGATCACATTTCCCAAGACCCGCTCGGCGGCGAAGGCCGTCTTTCCAAACAAGCCAAAGGGAATCAGAACGAAGCCAGCCAGGGTGGTCAGCTTGAACTCAATCAGGGTGATAAAGAGCTGGATGGCGAGGATGAAGAACGTCAGCAACACAACGATCCAGGCAAACAGCAGCACCACGATCTGTACGAAGTTCTCGAAGAAGCTGACGTAACCCATCAGGCCGGAGATCGATTCAAGAATCGGCCGTCCGGCATCTAAGCCGACCTGGGCGATGCGCCCGGGCCTCAGAAAATCAGCCGATGACAAGCCGGTGCCTGAAGCCTTCAATCCCAGGCCGGCAAAACTCTCGAAGACGATGCGCGCGAGGCTATTCCAATTACCGATAAGGAACGCAAAGACGCCGACAAACAGGATCTTCTTGATGAGGCGGGCAATGATTTCGTCATCAGAACCCCAGGCCCAGAACAGGCCAGCGAGCGTGATGTCGATCACCACAAGCGTGGACGCGAGATACCCGACCTCACCGCCAACCAGACCGAACCCGGAGTCGATGTAACGGGTGAACGTTTCCAGGAACTGGTCGATGATGCCCGTACCGCCCATTTATCGCTCCGTCGCTTGAGGCGCCGGAAACAAACCGGATGGCAACCGGCTCTGATCCTTGACGGTCGCAGACGGCGTCGCGTCTGGATCTGGTCGGGCGGGATTTCTGTTCTGGCCAAGGAATTGGCGACGCTGTTCCGCCCAGACCTTGCGGCATTCGGTAAGTTTGTCTCTTTGCTCGTAGCCAATTGAGCGACATCGTTCGAGCTCGGCCGCTACGGGATTAGGCTCTCCGGCGACCGAAGTGGCAGGCTGAGGCTGGTTGTCGTCGTTGCGCAGGTGGATTGTGCAGGTAGCAGCGAGCACGACGGCCACGACTGTTGCGCTGAGAGACAGCGTCTTAAACGCGTTGAAATCGCTCATTGATGAAACATCTGCACTGTTGTGGGCTGGTAACCTCGGCTCTGCGTCAGGAAACGCCGTAGTTGCTCCCTGCCTTGATCCTGAGCGGCGGTTCGCTGGGCCGATTCCAGGCTATGAGCGCGCCCTTGGGCGGCAACTGTGGCCGTGAGGTCGGCAAGCTGTTGCGCCTGCAGCGCGAGAAGCTGATTGCCGGCCTGGCTCGCCTGCAGCGCTCCAGTTGCCCCCTGGCTCGCACCAACAAGCGCCGACATTTCGGTGCGGTGGTTGTCGAGATTGCCTACCACCGTGGCCTGAACCCGCATGACATCTTGAAAGCTCGCAACCGAGTTTTGCCAACGAACTTGCGCGTTGGCGATCAGCGCCTGGTCTGCGACGTTTGAAGATGCCGGCGCGTACGTGGTAGAGAACGCGCGATCGATTTGCTGGATGTCGAAAGAGATGCGCTGGGCCTGGGCGAGCAATTGCTGCGTGCGCTGGATCGACTGCTCCAACTGCTGCAGCGACGAGTACGGCAAGCTCACGAGATTTTTGGCCTGATTGACCAACATCTGCGCCTGGTTCTGAAGCGATACGATCTGGTTGTTGATCTGCTGCAAGGTTCGAGCGGCGGTCAGCACGTTTTGCGCGTAGTTGTTGGGATCAAACACGACCAACTGTGCGGAAGCCGGATTGACGCCGGCAAGCGCGGCAAGCGCGATCACGCTGGCGGCAGCAACGCGTTGGAAGCGGTTCATTTGGATGCCTCCAATTCAGCGAGATGCGGAATGAGATCCGTCGCCCAGGCCACTTCGCGAGCTCTAAGCCAGCCGGTTACAAAATCGTCGTGGCCGCGCTCGGCCAGGATCTGCTCGATCAGCGTCTGATCGGCCTTGGAGGAAGCAGCGGTAAAGGCAAGCGCGACTTCGCCAAGCCCGAGTTCGAACAGGCGATTGCCGCGGCGGGACTGGCAGTAGTAGTCTCGCTTGGGAATTGCCCGCGCCAGGATCTCGATCTGCCGGTCATTGAGCCCAAAGCGGCGGTAGATCGTCATGATCTGCGGCTCGATGGCGCGATCGTTGGGCAGCAGGATCCGGGTCGGGCAGCTTTCGATGATGGCCGGCGCGATCTCTGAGCCATCGATATCGGCCAGTGATTGGGTCGCAAAAACAACCGACGCATTCTTCTTGCGAAGCGTCTTCAGCCATTCACGGAGCTTGCCGGCAAAGTCCGCATCATCCAGCGCGAGCCAACCCTCGTCGATAATAAGCAGCGTTGGACGCCCGTCGAAGCGGTTTTCGATTCGGTGGAACAGATAGGACAGGACAGCCGGCGCAACTGCGGTTCCGATCAGCCCGTCAGTCTCAAAGATCTGGACCGATGAGGACCCGAGGGCCTCATGCTCGGCATCGAGCAACCGGTCATAAGGACCACCGAGACAATAGGGCTGGAGCGCTCGCTTCAAAACATTCGATTGGAGAAGGACCGAGAGGCCGGTGAGAGTCCGCTCCGCGCGAGGGGCCGATGCCAGCGAGGTCAGCGCCGTCCAGACATGGTCCTTGGTCTCCGGGGTGACATCGATTTTTTCGCGGGACAGAATCGAGGCGACCCATTCCGCAGCCCAGCCGCGCTCGGCGACATCATCGATGTCAGCCAGCGGCTGCAGGGACACGAACTCCTCTGTTTCGCCCGCGACCGCGCCACCGAGGTCATGCCAGTCTCCGCCCATGGCGAGCGCTGCCGCCCGCATCGACCGGCCGAAATCGAAGGCGAAGACCTGTGCGTCCGGATAGCGGCGGAACTGCAGGGCCATCAACGCCAGGAGCACCGACTTGCCGGCGCCGGTCGGGCCAACAACCAGGGTATGCCCGACATCGCCAACATGGAGCGAGAACCGAAACGGCGTCGACCCTTCCGTCCTGGCGAAGAACAGCGGCGGCGCCTTAAGGTGATGGTCCCTCACCTCCCCCGCCCACACCGCCGACAAGGGGATCATATGGGCGAGATTGAGAGTCGAGATCGGGGGCTGGCGGACATTGGCGTAAACGTGCCCCGGCAGACTGCCGAGCCAGGCTTCGACCGCATTCACGGTCTCGATCATGCAGGTGAAATCGCGTCCCTGGATGACCTTATCCACGAGGCGGAGCTTTTCGTCGGCGGCTCGGGGATCACCGTCCCAGACGGTAACTGCCGCGGTAACAAAGGCTTCTCCGATTTGATCGGTGCCAAGTTCCTGCAGCGCCGCATCGGCATCGATCGCCTTGTTATTCGCGTCGGTGTCGAGGAGAGCCGATGCCTCGTTTGTCATCACCTCCTTCAGGATCGCAGTGATTGACTTGCGCTTGGCAAACCATTGGCGCCGGATCCTTGTCGCGAGCTTCACGGCGTCGATCCGGTCGAGCATCAACGCCCGGGTCGACCAGCGATAGGGAAATGCCAGACGGTTCAGGTCATCCAGAATCCCGGGTACCGTCGCGGTCGGAAATCCAACGACTGTCAACACCCGCAGATGGGCCGTTCCTAACATCGGCTCAAGACCGCCGGTCAGCGGCTGATCGGCAAGCAGCGCGTCGAGATACATGGGTACTTCCGGGACGCGCACCCGGTGGCGCCTCGTCGAGATCGTTGAGTGCAGATACGTCAGCGTCTCCTGATCATCGAGCCAGCCACATTCCGGCATAAAACCCTCCATGAGCTGCAGGACACGGTCGGACCGATCGACAAAGCCGGCCAGCGCTTCTTGCGCGTCCGCACCGACGGCCCGGTTGCTACCCTCGTAAAGGAGCCGCTCGGCCAAAGCCGCCCTTTCGGCAGGCGGCAGATAAACCAAAGTAAGGTAGTAGCTGGACTCGTAATGGGCGCAGGCCTCCTCGAACTGCGCCCTTCGCTCGGCGTCGACCAAGGCCGATGCCGCATCGGGGAACGTGTTCGGAGGATAGGCCCCCGCGGCGTGGCGTTGTGCCTCGACAAACAAGGCCCAGCCAGATCCAAGGCGACGCAAGGCATTGTTCAGGCGCCCGACGACAGCAACGAGTTCGGCCGGAACGGCGCTATCGAGGTCCGGCCCTCGAAATTTTGCCGTTCGCTGAAACGAGCCATCCTTGTTCAGGACAATGCCCTCGTCGACAAGGGCGGCCCACGGCAGGAAGTCCGCCAGGCGCGCATTCGAGGAACGATACTCGGCAAGATTCATCATGGGAGAACTCACAGGGATAGGTGACTGGGTATACGAACGTGCCGGCGCGTAACTTCCACGAACTCCGGATCGCGTTTCGCAGCCCATACGGCCATCATGTGCCCGATGAACCAGAGTAGAAGACCGGCGAGCCAAAGCCGCAGACCTAGACCAAGTGCGGCTGCCAAGGTGCCGTTTAAGATGGCAACGGCCCGCGGTGCGCCACCCATCAGGATCGGCTCGGTCAAGGCGCGATGCACGGGCGCAACAAACCCTGGGACTTGCTCGTCCATCAGATCACAACGCCGCCGCCGAACGAGAAGAAGGACAGGAAGAAGCTCGATGCGGCGAACGCAATCGACAGACCAAAAACGATCTGGACTAGCCGGCGAAAGCCGCCCGACGCGTCGCCGAAAGCCAGCGACAGTCCGGTCACGATGATGATGATGACAGCGACAATCTTGGCGACGGGGCCCTCGACCGACTGCAGTATCTGATTGAGCGGTTGCTCCCACGGCATATTCGAGCCTGCAGACCACGCCGGGGCGGAGGTCAGGCAGAAGACGGCAATTGTTGCGGTCGAAACGGCCCTTCGGCCGGCAGGTGATGGGCAGCTCATCACTTGTCTCCTATTGCTGAGAGGCTGTAGTCGCCCGATGCCCCGAGCCCGGCGACGTGAGCAAGTTCGGAAAGACGGCGATCGGCACCACGGCCAGTAAGAACGGCTATGACGTTCACGGTCTCGGCGATCAGGGCGCGCGGCACCGTAACGACAGCCTCCTGGATGAGCTGCTCAAGCCGGCGCAAGGCTCCGAGCGCGCTGCCTGCGTGGATGGTACCGATCCCCCCGGGATGGCCCGTGCCCCACGCCTTGAGCAGGTCGAGAGCTTCAGCGCCGCGCACTTCACCGATCGGAATGCGATCGGGACGCAAGCGAAGGGATGAGCGAACGAGATCGGAAAGTGAAACAACGCCATCCCTGGTGCGGAGAGACACAAGGTTTGGCGCTTTGCATTGGAGCTCTCTTGTGTCTTCGATCAGGACGACGCGGTCGGAGGTTTTCGCGATCTCGGCGAGCAGCGCGTTCGTAAGCGTCGTTTTGCCGGTTGACGTTCCGCCGGCCACCAGAATGTTCTTGCGCGATCTAACGGCGCGCCGCAGGACCTCAGCATGTATTGACGTCATGATCCCCGTTGCGATGTAGTCATCGAGGGTGAAGACGGCGACGGCCGGCTTGCGGATCGCGAACGCCGGGGCCGTAACGACGGGCGGTAACAGACCTTCGAAACGCTCGCCAGTCTCGGGCAATTCGGCCGATACGCGCGGCGCGCCGGAACGTACTTCCGCACCCACGTGATGGGCGACTAGTCGGATAATGCGTTCGCTGTCTTGCGCCGATAAGACCTCCCCAGTGTCAGCCAAACCACTCGATAGCCGATCGATCCACAACCGGCCGTCGGGGTTGAGCATCACCTCCACAATCGAAGGGTCTTCCAGAAAGCCTGCGATCGCGGGGCCAAGTGCGGTGCGCAGCATGCGCGCACCGCGAGATGTTGCCTCCGATTGAATGGAATGGACTGCCACCACCGCCTCCAACATCTGAAGTCGCCCCGAGCGACCTCGGTGGGGTCAACTAGAAAAGGCAGTGGATGTCTTTACGCAACAAGCGGGATGTTGGGTTCGCGCCCTGTCGTAGAAAAAGAAAGAATGGGAAATGCCCGGATTCCCAACGGAGCATCGATCGCTACAAAGACGGCGGGGCACACGCTGGCTGGTCACCATTCCGCCGCCCCGCGCGCATCGAGGATAAGTCCCTCGACCGGCACGGTGACGAATTCAGCCCGGCTTTCTCGCTCTACAGACGGCCGCGTAATCGACGTGTAAAGGTGCCTGCTCAACGTCCGAAGCCAAGGCAGAGCAAACCAGAGCAATGCGGCTGCCTGAAAGACCACACTGAGACCAAACGCAACCTGATAGGCAGTTACCGGATAGTGACCGTCCTGGTATGACCACTGTCCGACAACAAGCCCGATGCCGTACTGAACCGCGAACGCCGAACTAAAATGTGCAAGGTTCAACGCACCATTTGCTCGCGCGGCAAATTCCTGCGGAAAGTATTCGGCGATCATCGCGAAGCTGAGGACTGTTGCCGCCCCCATAACTGACACGATACACCAGGGCAGAAGCGATGGCATCGGAAGGCGAAGAATAAGTGCAAGTTCAGCTACAATGAACACCCCTGCCATGCCCGCCAACAGCACTTCGGCTGTTATGCCTCGCCTGCGCAGACGATCCGCCATCACGCCCAGCAGCAACGCTCCAAGACTGATTCCAAGGGCCATGGTGAACAGCTGCGTCATGAGACTTTGCCGATCAAGCCCTTCCACGTCCGACAGCCAGGGCGCAGCCCACAGTGATTGTAGGGCCCACGACGAGCCGATGCAGGCTGCCGAAAGAGGCGCAACTCGTAGAAACCGCACGTCGGAATAAACGGACCGCAGAGTAAGCTGCCGCCGGGAAGTCACCGAAGTTGTCGAACGGGGGCCGCTTTCTGGCACGGCGAAGTAGGTAAAGCCAGCTATCCCGATAGTCGCAAAGGTCAGCACCTCAAAAAGGCCTCGCCAGCCGATCCAGTCCAACGCCCAATCGGTGGGCGCCGTTGCGGTAACGGCCCCGAGCGATCCCAGCATGATCATGCAGCCATTGACGAGCGCGATACGCTCCTTGGGAAACCAGATGACCACGGCTTTGAGACCCGCCATCAATGAAGCTGCAACCCCAAGGCCTATCATGGCGCGAGCAACAAGAAGCTCAGAGAATCCCGTTGCGGTACCAAATAGAGTCGCGCCTCCGGCCGCCATCACCAGCAATACGCTCTGGACTCGCCGCGGCCCATACCGATCGAGGAGAACGCCAATGGGAATCTGGACGCCTGCAAAGACGAGAAAGTAGACCGAGGCCAGCAGCCCGGCCTTCGCGGCATCAAGCCCAAATTCGGATGCCAACGCCGGAGAGATGGATGCGTTGATGCTTCGGAAGAGGAAGGAAAGATAGTAGCCGGCGGCAAATGGAAGGAAGACGGCTAGGATCAGGCGCCACCAACGCGGGTGATCGCCGACGGCTTGATACTCATCCGCATCCGGTTCCGAATCGGGCGTCGCCGAATTTTCGTATCCAGCTTGATCATGCCGGCCAGCAGAAAGCGTTCGGGAGGTGACGAAAGTTGGAATTGCTGCCGCCCTCCTGGGCGGCAGCGGACGGTACGTGCCTAATGCTTACTTCGCCTCGCGAACCGGCGCCGTTTTGAATGTCGGTCGGCCTGGAATCGACCGGTTCATCTTCGTCGATCGACGATTTCAAGCCGTCGAAGCGTGTTGCATTCAGGCGATCAATCGTCTCCTGGATTAGCGGACGGTCCTGCCGAACGCGCTGATCGACCTGTTCGGCCAAAACCTTGAAGCGCTCATCGCCCAGTTGGCAGGCTTCTCGCTGCTGCGGTTGCGGCAGAGGCGGCATCACCGCGAGGTGATATCGCGCATGGAGTGCGACCGTTTCGGCGATCGTCCGCAAATCTCGCTCTAGAGAATCGAATCGCGCGTGAAACTCGCTAAAACTGTGTTGAGTCGTACTTCCTGAAGGCCGCGGATCCAGAAGCTGTGCAAGCGCGGCCTCCACGACCATGCTCTTGCCGACGCCCGGCCGTTCAGTCGCAGCTTGGAGTTGCTCGTGAATCTTCTCGGTGATCCGGACAGTTACTTTGCGGGTTACCTGGGATTTCCGCTTGCGAGGTGACGATTTGGCCACCGAAGTCTGGCTGGCCTCCAGATCGATATCGCCGTGGAGCTGCATTTTCGCTCTTCTCCGTACTCGGAGCACACCGATCGAGTCCGCGACAACTACGGTGCGATCGGTTTGCAAAGGGGTGATTGACTCTGTCGGAGATGACAGAAGAGCAGCATTGTGGACGCAGCAACCGTCGACAGTTGCGATCGTACCCTGGCGTAACGAAAGAAGGGATTGGCGGGTTGGCTAGCTCGGGCCGGCGTCGTTTTTGCCGCGCACCGCGTTCTCGGCGTCATGAGATTCGATACTCACCTCCTTGAGCATGGTTGACCCACTGGATAGCCGCCGCCCGAGAGCTTCGACAAAGCGATCGTACCGCTCGGCGCCCTTGGCGCGGGCTGCGGGGCTTGACTGCTCCGGGAGCGCCGGCGTTGACGTCAGCCAAAAGCGGATGAACAATGCGATTGTCTCCAGCGTGACGGTGTCGTTGCGTTCGAGCCGTTCGAGGACGCGCACAATCCGGTCCAGCCGCTTGGCGATCGCGGCCTCTCTGCGGTCGGAGTCATCGGGCGAAAGGAACGAGGCGATCGCAGCCTCGGCGATCAGTGACTTGGGCTTGCCGTGATGCTCGGCGAAGGCCTCAAGGCTGGCGAACGTCTCTGGGTCGAGATAGATGCTGAGCTGCGCCTTCCTCATGTCGGGAGCCTAGAGATCCATCGGATCGTCTGGGTCGATGGTGACGGAACGTGCGATGCCCTGCATCGAACGGCTCAGAGCCCTCGCCTGCACGACATCGGCGTCGCCATCATCTGGAGCAGTATCGAATTCGTTTTCGGTAGGCAGTGTCCTGATGATGACATCCTCGTGTTGCGGCAGCTCCGGCTCACGGCGAATGCCACCGTTGGAGTCACGGGACCCGCGCTTCATCTTTGCAAGCAGTTCGAAAGAGGGTGGAATATGCGGACGACCTGACCAATCGTCTGCCTGCGCCACCAGGGTGACCGGACCGGCGCGGGATGGCGTCAAGACGCGGCACTTTAGCTGCTGATCCTCGTAGTATCGTACCTTACTGGCGCGTACCGGATGCACCCCCGAAACCATCACGATCGCCTCGTTAGGCGAGAGCTGCATGACTTCCCCGGGCGTGAGCAGTGGACGGGACGTTTCCTGCCGGCTGACCATGAGGTGCCCAAGCCAGGGGCTTAGGCGGTGTCCGGCATAGTTCTTCATTGCGCGCATTTCGGTTGCGGTTCCAAGTGCGTCCGAGACGCGCTTGGCGGTACGCTCGTCATTGGTCGAAAACGCGATCCGGATATGACAGTTGTCGAGGATAGCGTGGTTCGGTCCGTAGGCGCGCTCGAGCTGGTTGAGGCTCTGGGTGATCAGAAAGCTACGGATGCCATAACCTGCCATGAAGGCGAGCTGGCTCTCGAAGAAGTCGAGCCGGCCGAGCGCAGCAAACTCGTCGAGCATCAGGAGCAGCTTCTGGCGTCGGCGATCGGTATCCAGGCTTTCGGTCAATCGCCGTCCGATCTGATTGAGCACCAGCCGCATCAGCGGTTTTGTCCGGGCGATGTCGGATGGCGGTACGACAAGGTAGAGCGAGATGGGGCGGGGTCCATCGACGAGATCGCGGATGCGCCAGTCGCTCCGGCCCGTAACCTTGGCAACGACAGGATCACGGTACAGTCCTAAGAAGCTCATTGTGGTCGACAGCACACCTGAGCGTTCATTTTCGCTCTTGTTGAGGAGTTCGCGCGCTGCCGAAGCCACTACGGGATGAACGCGCTCTCCTAGATGGGGTGTCGCCAGCATCGCATTGAGCGTCGCTTCGATCGGGCGTGACGGGTCAGACAGAAAGTTGGCCACACCTGCAAGCGTCTTGTCGCCTTCGGCGTAGAGGACATGCAGAATGGCGCCAACGAGCAGGGAATGGCTGGTCTTCTCCCAATGATTGCGGCGCTCGAGCGCGCCTTCGGGATCGACGAGGATGTCAGCGATATTTTGAGCGTCCCTTACCTCATAGTCTCCCTTGCGGATCTCAAGGAGAGGATTATAGGCCGCGCTCCCCTGATTGGTCGGATCGAACAGGAGCACAGGCCCAAAGCATGCACGCCAGCCCGAGGTGAGCTTGAAATTCTCGCCCTTGATGTCGTGAACGATGGTGGAACTCGGCCAGGTCAGCAGGGTCGGAATGACGAGACCAACGCCCTTGCCCGAACGGGTCGGGGCAAAGCAAAGGACATGCTCGGGGCCGTCATGCCGGAGATACCGGCCATCAAAGCGGCCGAGCACGACGCCATCGGACCCCAGAAGGCCCGCCCGCCTGACCTCACGTGCGTCGGCCCAACGAGCCGAGCCGTATGTGGTCACCTGCTGAGCTTCTTTCGCCCGCCATACCGAAAGCGTGATGGCGATCCCGATGGCGGCGAACCCACCGCTTGCGGCGATGCAGGCGCCCTCGACAAATATCTTCGGCGCATAAGCGTCGAACTGAAACCACCAGATGAAGAAAGCAAGCGGCTGATAGATCGGCCAGCGCCCGACCATGAACCAGGCAGGCCCGAGCTGCGGTTGGTAGGCGAGACGCCAGGCCGTCCACTCGGTCGCCGCCCAAAGGAAGGCGAGTACCACGATCGAGACGAAGAAGAGCTGTCCCCAGAGAATCTTGGTCGCGGACATCTGCGCAGATGCGCCCTTGCCATAGGACGACGCAACATCCATGTACCCGGTGTCGCGGTCACGCGCGCAATGGCGCAGAGATCGGCGAGTTAGGGCGAAAGGTCGCGCTTGCGTCCAAAGCTCCAGTCGACCCCACCGGGGCCGGCGATTCCGCTTACTTGCCGGCCAAGTTCGCGCCCAAGGGACGGTACCCAGGGCACGAGTTGGAAGCCGAGGCCATTGTCGATCATGGCAAATCGGCCGGAGGCAAGCGACAGCCTGCGGCGATAGACTCCCGAAACGGGTTCGCCTGACTCGGCGGGCATATGCACCAGTCCCGTTTCCTCGGCCAAGCGCCGGCTCACCGTATCGAGCTCGCGATTCCGTAGGGTACCGATGACGTTGCGGCCGAGTACTACTTTGTCACCATCGCGGCGAACAAGGCCTCGTTCCGCCAGCGCCTCGATCCGCCGATCGAGCGCAGCGCGGACCTCGGCACCAAAACCAGCGCGCGAGAGATCAACAGTTTCGCGGGCAACGAGACGCCGGTCAAGCCAGGTCGCCCCTTCGGCTGCCACCTGCTGGTCGAGAGTGAGGTCTGAGCGAACAGCAAGCGCGATCCGCAGTCTGCCCCTCGTATCCTCAAAACGACGCAATTCCACGATGCCGCCGATCGGACCATCGCCGGCCGCATCGATGTCAGGAAGCCTGAGGTGATGCACACGCCCGTCGATCCCGTCCACCACAGCGAACGCTGTGCCCCTCAACTCGTCATCCAGCCCGCGGGCGATGAGGCGGCCGATCACGGGTTCGCCGTGGCCTTCGCCCTCGAGCGCCCACGACGAGAGCGCGCGAGATGCCCCATCCCTCGCCAGGCTTTTGTGCAGCCGCTTGATGATATCGCCGCGCTCTCCGAGCGCGCGCAAGCGCCGTTCTGCATCATCAGTCAGAACCCAGCGCGCGGGACCGGCCGGTTCAGCAAGCCCGAGCCGCTCAAGGGTTCGCATCCGGCCGATCCGGATCTCCCGCAGCGGATCGCGTCCGGCGTCACGCTCGGGGCGCAGATCGACCACCCCTTCCGACCTGCCCGCTTCCCGGGCAAGCACCCGATCGAGCCGCGTCCAGCGTTCGCTGGTGACCTCAGCTTCAAGACTGCGCCGCATCTCAAGCTCGGATCGCGGGCCGAGCTCACGCGTGACGAGATCACCTGCGCGCGCTCGTAAGCCGGATCCGATATAGTCGCGACTAATCACAAGATCGGAACCATCGTCCGCGCGACCACGTAGGAGAATATGGATATGCGGATGCTCGGTGTTCCAGTGGTCGACGGCGACCCAGTCGAGCCGCGTGCCGAGATCACGCGAGGCCTGGTCCATCAACTCTCGGGTAAAGCTCCGCAGACTTGCCAGCTCAGTGGCATCATCCGGCGAGACAATTAACCGGAAATGATGCCGATCGCCATCGCAGCGTTCCGCGAAAGCACGGCCGTCTGCATCATCCCCCGCAGCATCGAACAGTTTACCGGGTGATCCGTCGCGGGTGACACCGTCCCGCTTGAGATAACCAATATGAGCCCGCAGTGCGCCAGGAGACCGCATCCGGCGCACGACCCGTGCCTTCACCATGGCGCCGCGGGCGCGGTTGTTGAGGAGCCGCGCGGCGGCAACGCTCGCCGCACGGCCGCGCCCGAAGGATCCACTCCTCCTAACTCGGCCGTGTGAGAGACCGCCTGCCTTCTGCGCGGCTGTGAGAGCCTGCGCGAGAAATGATTTTGCCTTGGGTGCGCGCGTCGACCGGATACGGCCTGGACGGATGCGGAAATCATCGGCGCGCCTCATTTTACCCGCCACAAGGTTTCGAAAACTGAAGAGGAACAGCGCCTTGGCTGGAATGGCAAATTGTGCCGGTCCTTCGCAAGGTTGAAAGCGTGGTTGAGATTGCTAACATTTCTCAACCGACCGACCGGCCGCACCTTGCGGCTTTTATCCTGCCCTCCTCGGTCGCTAGTTCCGAGGGCCCAACTTTCAAGCCAACAGACTCTCGGTACTCGCGGCGATTTGCGACAAAATGCAGTGCGAGCGAAGCGAGCGTTTGCGATAGCGATCGTTACCCGCAGGGCCGAGACACCCGTAGGGTGGCTCGGTGAGGAGCGAAGCGACGAGTAGAGCGCGGGCCGAAGGCATCGCCCGTATGCCATCAGCAACTTAATATCGCACTCCTCCGCGCACTCTTGCCGCGTGAGCAAGGGTCCTTCAGTAGCAAATCCGAAAGTCTTAGCGGCATGATCGTGTTGCAGCGTCTCGAATGCAAACCGAATGCCCGTCACGGTGCGCCCGCCCGCTCAACAAACCGGGGAGCATCCCGCCAAGGAAGTCCACGCCTGCCGCCAGCTTCACCCTGCTCGTTGTCCAGCAATGCGGGCGCGAGCATTGCTCGACGCCTCAAGAGCGCAGATGCGCGGCCGCTACGTGAGGGATCTCTGCAGAGGCTCTCGCATTTGTATTGGGAAGATTCGGACAGAGTGGCTGCAGTTTGAGTACCCAGAGTAAGCACGATCATTCTCCCTCAGTCCACACCGGGATCGCTTGGCCGATAACGGCAGACGCAGGAATGGGCCCGAAATAGCGCCCGTCGAAAGAGTCCGCCGACTGCCAATTCATGACAAAGACTTCACCGGCCGAGAGCAGGCGGCACCCCTGCCAGACCGGTAAGGGTCGGCCGCGCGCGTCGCGCTCCCTCGCCTGCCCTAGCTCAATATGGTCGACAGCAATTGTGAGCCCGGTTCTGCAGACGGTTTGTCCTGGGAGCGCGAGGATCCGTTTCAGCATGGGCACACCGATCGGCAAATACCCGTTGAGATCGAGGAACGCCTCAAGCGGCTCCGGCGGTCGAATTGCGACGAGGTCGGTGACGCTCAATAGCTCGACGGGTTGCAATCGATACAGGCCAATGGGCACGCTCTCTGAGACGTTCCATATGTAGGACGGAGTGCCGTTGTCATTTCCGGCCAGCACGAGCGCGACGCTTCCAAACATCGCGAGAATGGTCGTTATTCGGCCGGTCATGATCTCACCTTCCGGCGGTGCAGCCATGCCTGGTGACGCCCGCGCGTGTAGGTTCGCGGCGCTTCGTTGACTGACAGACGGTTGTGAACGTGGTGCCAGTAGTCAGGCGCAGCGTCCGCAGGATCGATCCCGATGGCCTCCACGGCATCGATCAGCTGCAGAACGCGTTCGACCTTTTGCCAGCCAGACAATCGCAGGAGGCTCTCGCCGCCGGGATTGATCCAAGGCACGGTCGAGTAGCGCTGGCCCGGCGCCGCCGCGCGCAAGATATCGATCCGAGACAGGACGGTGCCGAAGTCGTTTGACGTCCAGCGCACGAACGCAAAGATGCTGCCGGGTGCGAATGAGAGGACACGCCGATGAGTGTCCACGATCTTTTCAGAGATCGGATGACCAAACCGAATCCGGTTCTCAATCCGCTTCTCGAGCCACAGAAGCTCGACAGTCGTAACGTCGTTCACTTGCGCCTCCATGTCAGTGTCGGACGTGGCGGCACGTACAACCGCACGTTTTGATACCGAGATGCTGGAGCGCAGGCCTGAAAGGAGGGGTGCGGTTCTGGTCGGCGCGCTGCAGTTGTGCCGGCAACTGTCCTGCTGGCATCGCATCCCGGCGGTCGCGGCCCGTTAGAGGGAATCCGAAGGATTCCCTGTTAGTAGAGTTACGAGGTCGAGAAGTTGTTGCGCGCCAAGACTTTGACCGCGATCCCGGTCCCTGATAGCACGCGGATCCGGTCCTTGATGGCACGAGAGTTGTGGTCCCCGATAGCACGAGTTGATTCACAGCTTTTCCCCTGGTCGAGATACGAGCCCGCGTATTCGCAGCCGCTCCGTGAGCGGATCGATCGCGATTGGTGCAAAGTTCAATCGCTCCGCACCGTTTGGATCCTGCGTGATGATGAGCTCGTAACCTGGCAGGGTTTGCCGGCGCACGATCTGACGCAGGTCGTAAGCAAAGTGCTTGACCGGCGATAAGCTCCCGGACTTGGCGTGGAGGTGCACAACATCGAAGCTCCAGCCGCCGCCTTGCCGCCCGCCGTGTTTGCGGACGAGGCGATAAAGCCAGCGCTCGAGACCACCCGTGAGACCGAAATAGCCGCGGTCGATGGTCAGCACGAGCGCATCATCAAGGACGCCCGTGTAGAACCAATCCGGCAGGATTAGTTCAAGCCCTCGAGGCTTGCCGTGGCTATCTGCCGTTTCCTTCCATTCGTTGATCCAGGAGAAGCGATGCCGCCGCCGCTCCGTTGGCTGGCGAATTGAGGTCACAACGGTTGTTGACTGGAGCCGATCGAGCGCGGCTTTGAGACGGTCATAGTCGCGCACGCTCGTGCCGCGACCGACAAACGTCAGGATCTCGTACGGCGTCGCGGCCATCAGACGCGATGTCTTCAGGCCGGCATCGCGAGCCTCAACGATCTGCGAGGCCGCCCAGATCAGAACGTCCGCGTCCCAGATCGTCGCCAGACCGTGCTCTGGCACAGCCTCGACGCGGATCAGGATTGTTCCGGTGCGGAAATCGATCGGAATGGTCCGCCTGGACTTTGCCAGCGAGAAGAATGGATATGCCATCAAATCTTGTGCATCGCGTGCGGCCAAGTCGCCGGGCAATGCACGAAACAGATCGAGTTGATCGCGCTCAGAGCGACGCCGCATTGCTTAACGCCGTTCCTTGCCCGCGTAGGGAACGGGAGCGTGCCGTTTTGCGGGGAGTACGGTGCCAGCGCCGGGATCGCTGGTTGACGTCTTGGTACCGCGGTCGGCCCAAGCCTTGAGGTCATCGAGCGCATAGACGACACGCCCGCCGATCTTTCGGTAAGCAGGGCCAGTGCCATAGGTCCTGTGTTTTTCCAGGGTGCGGCCGGAAAGGCTGAGAAATCGGGCTGCCTCGGCCGTGCGCAAGTAGCGTGGCGGCAAACTGGCGTTTGCATCGGGCATCTGAAAAGCTCCGCGGTCGTCTGGAGCGCCGGCGAGTTCGGCGGCGCGTCGACGAGCACAGTGGCGGAGTAGAGCTTCGAAGGGGGATGCCGAAGATGCGGGGGTGCATCTTCGATACCCCCAAAGGGCGTCCTATTTTTTGCGAGATGTCGGACCCAACAATGCGCGATAGCCGCCACGCATTAGCGCAAGACCGTTCTGGACCAAGCGAATAGTCCGATTGCGCAGATCGTGAGTCTTCCAGTCGCGTTCGGAGATACGTTCGGCACCGAACAGGATTTCCGCTATTTCCCGGTAGGTGCTGCCGTCCGTCCGGGCGTCGAGCGCGCGTAGAGCAAGCGCGAGTCGACGCCGGCGATGCGCGGAAAGCGCATGCAGCGGCGGCCCTGGAGGCCTGCCATTGAGGGCTCGCCACAGCCGCCTGCCTGCATCCGCGCGGAATTCAAAGTCGCGATCGAGCGGGAGTTCGACGGCATAGGTGCCGGCAACGACCGGCGCTTCCTTGAACCAAACGCGATGTTCTACCTTGTGCAAACGCAGTACGGCGTGCCAGCCGTCAGGGCCTTGCCGCAGTTGACCTTCGGTCAGCTCATCGAGATCTAGCGCGACACGCGACAGCGCGACCGCGAGCGATAGAGGTCGCACCGGAACGACCGTCGGCAGAACTTCCGGCGCCCAGAAGATGGTCTGTTCGAGGCAGGATTGGTTAGGGTCAGCTGCGAAAACACAAGCCCCAACGCTGGCGGAATTCCGGGCTTACCTTGGGAAGCGCCTTGGAAGCGCTGCGATAATCAGCTCCAAAGTCGGGATTACGGCGTAGGCATTCCCACGCTAGTCCGGTGATTTCTGCCCCTTGAACGCGCTCATAGGCGTCTGGCGATCTCCAATCGAATTTTGACATTCCGCGTCCCCTCGCACTGCAAGATTGAAACGCGATAAACCTGACTAACAATGGTTGAGGAAGTCCCTGATCCTGCATCGCGTGATGCATCAGATCGAACAGGGAAATCAGCTAAGGAATTTTTTCTACGAAAGAGCTTCAAAGATTCGGATTTGATGCGCCGCCGCGCAGCAAATGACGATATCCATGCTCCGTCATCCATTTCGCACGAGCCAAATGGGTGTCGAACGCGGTCTTGGCGCGATCGGGTTCAGCAACGGGATCTATGTGCAGCACAAGCCGCGCCACTTCGCGCCAATCTGCACCCTCTGCATCCGCATCAAGCAGACGCAGGTACGTGATAATGTGCTCCTCGTCGTACACTGTGAGGGCGGCATCCGTCGGTGCAATATCGGCAACGTCGGGATCTGGGGGTGGTTTTTTCATACGTGCGTCAAAGAGCGAATGATTCTAAACATCCCACCGACAGATAGGTTGCGAGGTCTTACTTTAGCCCTTTTTCAGTTCACGCGGCTAGCACGATTTCTTGGAATACACATTATAGTAGATAAACCTCATAGTATGTAAAGCCGCAACTTGCGCGCATGGATATGCGCAAGCTGGTCGGCCGCAATTTTGGAAGGTTTAGAAGGGCAAAAGGCTTCACTCAGGAAAGCTTTGCTGAGGCTTCCGGCTTTACGCAGCAATATATCAGCGACCTCGAGAGGGGCCGACGCAACCCGACCGTCGTGACGCTTTTTGAACTCGCCAGTACGCTTGGGATAAGCCACGTCGATCTTGTTGTGCCCGATGACGAAGCTCGTTCCGAGAAGGCAAAGAGCAGTAAGCGCAAATAATTTGTAGCATCGGAAAGTGGGCCAAAACGAAAGCCCCGCCCGATCTCTTCGGGCGGGGCTTTGCTGGGCGATTTTACTCGCCACTCTTCCGCGGCCGCGACCACAGCAGGCTGTAGCCTTCGCCGCCCTCGTCGTCGAACAGGTTCGCGTAGATCGGCGCGTTGAAGGAAGGATCGTCGAGCTTCAGCGAGAGGTAGTCGCGGCCCTCCTCGGAGCGCTTCGACCAGGCTGCACCGATCTCGGCGCGACCCACAAAGACGCGGTGGCTGGGGGCGTTCTCGTTGGAGGAGCGGTTCTGCTCAGCGACGATGCGGACGCCCTTGGCCTGCAAGCTAAGGGTGATGATCTCGCCTTGGAAGTCGTTGCCGACCTTCTTGAAAGAACCGATGTTAGCCATGTCACTTCTCCTGTTTGTGTTTCGAGCCCGCGACCACCGCGGCCTCGATGGCGATGGACAGGCCGAGGACGATCGGCGACGCACCCGCCTGCGGGCCGGAGCGCAGCGGAGGACGCTGTCGTAGAGACTTTCTTGCCTCGCGAGGAATGGGCGTAGCCCAGGGGAAGAAAGTCTTAAGCGACGGCGTTGCGGCTCAGACGATCGAGGCGCAGCCGGTCTTCGGCCAGATCAAGCCATCAAAGAGGCCACGTGCGTCCGCGTGCTGAAGCGCAATCTCGGGAGAAAACTTGGAAGATCGGTTTGAATGCGCAAGAAGTCGGAATGTCTTGGCGTAGAGAAAGAAGCGACGTGCAAGAAACGGCGGTATTGTAAGCCGACGAGTAGCCGCGACCGAAGACCTCATCACTGCATCTATGTGGGCCAGGGCCGAGATGACGCGGCCTGTTATATGCCCCCACGAGGCGCTACCACTTTTTCGCTCGAGTTCGACTATGCCTCCTTCAACGAGGCGACCTACACGAATCTGCTCGAAGGGGCAGGTAGCGAGGGACTACCCGTCGCGCGTAACGGCCGAAAGACCTGCGTGAGGCGCGCTCCGCACCACCTTGCCCGTCTCCAATGGGCGGGGCTCTGCGAAGACGGCCAACCGTGCCCATGCCGTACCGCCGATGAAAACCGCGCCGACGCTAGCGAAGAGCTCACGCCAGGCTAGTGATGGCATTCCGAGTTGCGAAATCGCGAGGACCACATAATAGCCGGCAATTGCGGCTGGGACTGCGAAAGCAGCCGCTATTGTTGTACGAAGGATCCGACAACGTGTCATCGCGAATGCAGTTTGACCGACCGCGAGTGCCACCGCGCCAGCGGCGATGCCAATTAGCGGCGCACCGAGAATGCCAGCGCCGCTATGGAATGCCGCCATGCCAGCGCTGACGGCGACAAAAAACGGCAAGGCATATACTGCCAGTGTGAAGATTAGCCAGCAGAACAAGCCGATGCCGACGGTGTTGAGGACAAGCCCAAGGGCGAGCATGGTGGTGGCTCCATGTGCAAAGGTGTAACGGTCGCGCCTTCCACCACCACCGCGGCGCAAGTTTGGACATAACGTCGAAACGAGGCGGAGTTGCGGCGTACAAGTCCACTTTGGTGGTTCGGAAAGCAAGACGGCGCTCACGCGCCGCCAAATTTCCAAACGGGAACGCCGAGGCGTCGCGCTTTGTCGGCGAGGTTGTCCTGAATTCCCGTGCCAGGGAAGTGCATGACACCGATCGGCAGCAGTTCGAGCATGGCATCGTTGCGTTTGAACGGTGCCGCCTTGGCGTGTTTGGTCCAATCCGGCTTAAAAGCGATCTGCGGTACCCTTCGATTAGTTGCCCATTTGGCGGCGATCAGTTCAGCACCCTTCGGTGAGCCTCCATGGATCAGAACCATATCGGGATGCTTGGTATGGACCTTGTCGAGGCGATCCCAGACCAGACGATGGTCGTTAAAGTCGAGGCCGCCCGTCAGTGCGACCTTGGGACCGGGCGGCAACATGACATCGGTCTCGGCGCGGCGCTTGGCGGCGAGAAAGTCTCTGGAGTCGATCATCGCTGCGGTGAGCGTGCGGTGGTTGACGAGTGAACCAGACCGGGGGCGCCAGATCGATCCAGTGTGCACTTCAAAGCGTTCGATGGCCTGATCACGGAACAGCTCCAGGCAATTGCGGCGCTCGATCAGCGTGATGCCTTCGGCCGTCAAGCGCTCAAGTTCGACCGATCTGACTTCCGAGCCGTTCTGCTCATGCTGGCTCTTGCGTTGCGCCTGCTCATTATTGTCGAGTTCGCGTTCGATCCGATCCGCGGCTCGATGGAACAGGTTGACGGTTGCCCAGAGCAGGTCGTCGAGATCCGGCTCAAGCCGGGTGTCGCTCAAGGTGGCGACCACGGCGTCAAAGATATCGGCAACGGCGACGGCGACCATCTTTCCCTCCGGAAGCGGTCTCGGATCGGGCTCGTCGTCGAATGGACGGTAGCCGAAGAGTTGGAGTTCGCTGAGGACGTGGTCGGTCGGAGATGCGGTGTGCGGTAGTTCGCTGTCGTCATGATCGGTCATGGAGAGGTCCCTTGTCGGATCGACCGCGCCCATCGCGGCCTTCGTGGCGATCACTCAGACGGCAGGCGGGACGGGCCAGAACCCGAAGGGCCGAAGCGGCAGCGGAGGATGGCGGAGGCCGGCTATTTTGCTTCGCGATGCAAAGCGCGTCGGTCAGGTCGCTAGTGTATTTCCATTGCGGGCGCGCGGCGGAAAATAGCCGGTCGCAGCCATTGCCGGCCCGGGCCGCTTGCCGTCCGATCGCCCTCTAGAAGGCCGTGGGTGCGACCGAGTTCGACAGAGTACCTCGCTCGTCCGATTTTCGACATCGATCGAGTGCGTGGCGTCTTATACGACGACAGTCGAAGAAAGCAGGAAGCGGTCGACATCCTCCGGCACGAGTTGAATCCGCATCGCTGCCCGGAGGGCGTGAAGACCGAAGATGTGCAGATCTTCGTTGAAGTCACCGAGCCGAGGCGACAACGTGATGGCTTCGATACCGGCTGCTTTTGCGCGCTGCGTCAGCACTGCTAACACCGTGTTTCCGGCAGCATCGGCGTCGCGAGCGATATAGAGCCGTCGTAAGCCCAATGGGAATTCGATCGCTCCGAGGTGGTTGGCAGAGAGTGCTGCGGCCATCGGCAGGGTCGATAATACACATCGTAACGACAGCATGGTCTCTATCCCTTCGCCGGCAGCCAGCACGTCACCGGCCACGCCGAAGCGAACGGAATTGCCCAGCAGATCGCCCATCGCCCGCCGCGGGGTATCGATCGGAGCTTTGCCAAGTCGAACGCGATCGAAGTCCTCTGGATCGAGCCAGGTCCGATGCGCGCCGGTGATCCGACCCACGACATCGGTGACGCAGGCGATCATTGCCGGCCAGGTTTCGGTCGGAAGGTGCTCATCGGGCCGATAGTAGCAGCGTGGGTGGAAGCGGAGGCTGCCACCATGGTGGACATGGGCTATTCCGCGACGCCGCAAATACGACTCGACTACCGTCCCTTCAATCGGGCCTGACATCGCAAAGAGCCGACGGGCCGCCTGATGCGATCCGGAGGGTACTCCTGGACGGCCGGATCTCGGGGCAGGTTGCTGTTCAAGGCGGGGCAGGTTCAGAAAGCGCCGCGCCTCCTCGGCGGCCTCGCGGAAATCTCGCAAACCCCGGCTCTGTCGGATGATGTCGAGGAGGTCACCATGCTCCCCCGTCGCCGCATCGGTCCATTTGCCGGCGCGGCCCTTCGGTGATTCCTGGAGCCGCACAAACAACGAGCGGCCCGGGTTGTTGTTGATGTCGCCGACCAGCCAGTACCGGCCCGCCCGCTTGCCATTGGAGAGATAGTGCCGGCACACCGCCTCGGCCTCGCGCGCGAGGCGGCCTGCCAGTTCGGAAGCATTGCGCGACATCACGCGGCCTCCCGTTCAGCAATGCGCGCCACCGGATAGCTGTCGAGCACCTTCGAAAGGATCTCAGCGCCGCTTGTGTCCGTCGGCACGAACATGCGGAGTTTCCAGGAGATGATCTCGCCAAAGAGGCCGTATGCCCGGAGGCGATCGCGCATTGTATCGTTGAAGCCCGACAACTCGATGCGAGATGCGCCCATCACTCGGACTCGGCGAAGTTGGAGCCCCTCTGCCAGTTCCAGGACGGTCCGTCCGTCCATTAGCGCAGCAAAGGCAACGTCGGGCGTCAGCGCGGGCGCGTCCGCCGCAAGTACACTCGCGACCCAGGCGGCAGAGACCTTGCGGCCGATGATGCGCTCGGCCGCGTCAGTCTGAAGCCGATAGACACGGGTCGATTCGTTCGGCAGCCGCTTCCAGATGGGTAGTAGCAATCCAGCCACGACGTGGATCGTGCTGTCCGTGAATTCGGGGACCTCGGCAAGCTCCGCGAGCCAGGACGCGACAAAGCGTTCACGATCCGCCTCGATCCAATGGCTCTCCGCCATCATGGTCAGGGGAACCTTGTGCTGCTCCATCGGTCGGATCAGGCGGACGCGCTGCTCGATTTCGCCGTCGTCGAGCATGACGCTCGCCGCCGGAATCTGGACGGCGGCGCGGCCTGAGCGCTCGTTGATCAGAAGGACAGCACGACGTTCGGAAAGACGAGCGAGGGCGTCATCCAGACTGACGGGATGATTGCGCTGGCGCTGGATGATCGTGAGCAACCGGGTCTCGGCGCCAGTGCCGGGATGTACGTAAATTGTCCTGCGGTCGGAGACGACAAAGCTCTCGGCCCGGAGCGTTTCCAGTCCGATGTCGTAGGTGCCCGATGCGACCGCGCCCTCGATCCGTGCCGTCAAAAGCCGTTCGAAAGCGGTGAACAGGGCATTCTGCAGGTCGATGGTGAGCGCAAGCAATCTGTTCAGGAAGGTCGTGATCGGCGGCAGGTCATCCTTCAGGCCATTGGCATCTGTCAGTTTCAGGCCGGTCGCTTCCTCGAACCTCTCGAGTGAGCAACCGTCAACCTTGCCCCGCGCAAGTAGCGTATAGAGTTGACGGAGCGCATCACGACCGTACTGGCTTTCGAGATTGTCCTCGGGCCGGAACAGCCCCTGCCCCCCGGTCTGGCGCTGGCCGCGCGTAATAGCCCCCAGCGTGTCGAGCCGGCGCGCGATGGTGCTGAGAAAACGCTTTTCGGCTTTCACATCGGTCGCGATGGGACGGAACAGCGGCGGTTGCGCCTGGTTGGTCCGGTTGGTGCGGCCGAGCCCCTGGATCGCGGCATCTGCCTTCCAGCCGGGCTCGAGCAGGTAATGGACTCGCAAGCGGCGATTTCGGGCCGACAGTTCGGCGTGGTAGCTCTTCCCCGTGCCGCCCGCGTCGGAGAACACGAGGATGCGCTTGACGTCGTCCATAAAGGCCGATGTCTCCGCAAGGTTCGCCGAACCTGCGCGGTTCTCGACCACCAACCGGTCGCCCTTGCGGATGACGCGGCGCGAGCGGCCGGTCACCTCGGCGACCATATCGGTGCCGAAGCGCTGCACGACCTGATCGAGAGCGCCGGGTACCGCCGGCAACGAGGCGAGTTTCTCGATCAACCTGTCACGGCGTGCGACGGCTTCCCGGCTCTCGATCGGCTGACCGTCACGATAGGCAGGCCGGGAGCAGAGATTGCCCTCTGAGTCTGTGAATGGCTCGTAAAGCTGGACCGGAAAGGAATGGGAGAGATAGTCGAGCACATATTCGCGCGGGGTGATGTCGACCTGGACGTCACCCCACTCCTCCGTCGGGATCTCGGCGAGCCGGCGCTCCATCAGCGCTTCGCCCGTCGACACGATCTGGATGACGGCGGCATGGCCCGCGTTGAGATCGCGCTCGATCGAGCCGATCAGCGACGGCGTCTTCATCGAAGTGAGGAGATGACCGAAGAAGCGCTGTTTGGCGCTCTCGAAGGCTGATCGCGCCGCGGATTTTGCTTGCCCGTTCAGCGTTCCGGTTTCGCCGGTGATGTTGGCGGCTCGCATCGCCGCGTCGAGATTGTTATGGATGATGCAGAATGCATCGGCATAGGCGTCGTAGATGCGAACCTGCTCGGGCGTAAGCTGGTGCTCGACGAGATCGTACTCGACGCCCTCGTAAGAGAGCGAGCGGGCGGCGTAGAGACCAAGCGCCTTGAGATCGCGTGCCAGCACCTCCATGGCCGCGACGCCACCATCTTCGATCGCTTCGACAAACTCGGCACGGGTGGCGAACGGGAAGTCGGCGCCGCCCCAAAGGCCGAGGCGTTGGGCGTAAGCGAGGTTGTGAACCGTAGTAGCGCCCGTCGCCGATACATACACCACGCGAGCACTCGGCAAAGCGTGCTGGAGCCTAAGGCCGGCGCGCCCTTGCTGAGATGCCGCCTGGTCGCCGCGCTCGCCTTTGCCTCCGACCGCATTCTGCATGGCGTGGCTCTCGTCGAAGACGATCACTCCGTCGAAGTCGGAGCCCAACCATTCAACGATCTGCCCGACACGCGAAAGCTTTTCACCACGCTCGTCGGTGCGCAGCGTGGCGTAGGTAGCAAATAGGACGCCTTCCGCAAGCCGGATCGCCGTCCCCTGCCGAAACCGGGACAGCGGCGTAACAAGCAATCGCTCCATACCGAGCGCGGACCAGTCGCGCTGTGCATCTTCGATTAGCTTATCGGATTTGCTGATCCAGACCGCACGTCGACGGCCCTTGAGCCAGTTGTCGAGCAGGATGCCTGCGACCTGCCGACCTTTGCCAGCACCGGTGCCATCGCCCAAAAACCAGCCGCGGCGAAAGCGGACGGCATTCTCGGCGTCGTCGCGGGCGGCGGCCACAACGTCAAAAGTCTCATCGATTGTCCAGGAACCGGCAAGAAACTCGGAATGCGCCTCGCCGGCATAGATGACGCTCTCGAGCTGAGCGTCCGACAAAAGTCCATCTGTCACCAGAGTCGAAGTCAGGTGCGGCCGGTAGGATGGCTTCGGTGGCGCAACGGACGCCATCGCCGCCGACTGGACGAGTTTGGTCGGATGTGCGCACGATCCGGGAATACGGATCGACTGCAACCCGTATTCTTCATAAAGCGCATCGGTCAGTCGGACGCCTTCCGGCGGCGACCATTCGACCGTCTCGTACGTAAGTTCTACGCCATCTAATGATGCGCCGATCGAGGTGGACGGGCGTGACGCAGAGGCGCCGGTCGATCGTGATATCGGAGAACGCCTGATGACGTCGACCACGACGGGTGCGACAACAGGCGGCCTCGGAGGCACATGCTGGATCACCCAGTCAAGCAGGGTGGCGACTTCGCTCGCCATGCCCAAGGAAGCAGGAAATACCTTCGGATCTTCGGCAGGTAGCTTGTCGATTACAAGCAGCCTCGTATCTGTCTGTGTTCCATGCTTGGCGTAAACGGCGCCGTCGATGGCGCCAGAAAACACCACGCTCCCGCGTTCCTGGAGGCGCACAAAGGCGTCGGTCCATGCCGGGTTGTCCGGCGCAAGGTTCCGTCCGACGATGGCGACGAGACGCCCGCCGTCGCAAAGGCGTGCCAGGGCCGAAGCGATGTGCCGGAGAGCCGCGTCCGCCATCCGTCGATCGACGTTCGCCAGCGCCGAGAACGGCGGGTTCATCAGGACGACGCTTGGTGCGACACTGGCACCAAGGTGGTCATCGATTTGGGCAGCGTCGAACCGTGTGACCTCAACGTTAGCGAACAGTTGGTCGAGCAGATCCGCGCGAGCCCCGGCCAACTCGTTCAGCGTCAGAGTGCCGCCGGCGAGTTCGGCAAAGATGGCGAGCAAACCGATTCCCGCGGAAGGCTCGAGAACGCGATCATCCGGTGTAATGTCGGCAGCGGTACATGCGGCCAGCCCAAGCGGGATCGGCGTTGAGAATTGTTGAAGCGCCAGACTGTCCTCGGACCGCCGCGTATGGGTCGGCAGGAGACTGGCGACTCGCGCCAGCATCGGCAGCATGGCGGCCGTCGAGCCGGCCTTGGCGCGGATGGCCGGGCCGAACTTGCGAAGGAACAGAACCGTTGCCGCCTCGCAGACGTCATAGGCGGTCTTCCAGTTCCAGGCGCCGGCCGCGTCCGAAGCGCCGAAGGCCGCCTCCATGGCGCTGCGCAGAACGGCGGCATCGATGCGACGGCCGCGTTCGAGATCAGTCAGAAGCTGTCGGGCGGCCCTGACGGCGGCCGAGGTGACGGTAACGGCGGCACGCATCGAGAGCGGCGCGGCGGCGCCGACTGCGAGAGATTCGGTCATGGCAGGATTTCTCGGGAGAGCGGGAGCGGGTCGAACCACCCGGCGCTCTCCTTAAGACCGCGGCGATTCAAACCCTTGCCGGCCCGGCTCTACCTCTCAGCTGTCGCCAACAAAAAGGGGGACCGGCGCTATGCACCGGTCCCCCCAAGACTGCGGGACGGCCGGAGCCGTCCCGTTCTGTCGCGTTACTCGGCCGCGTCGAGCTGTTGCGGATCGTCGTCGCCCGCGTTCTCCCGATCCTCGTCGTCGGCGAGGAATTCTGGCAGCTGGCCCGTTTCAGCCTGCTCTTCCGCTGGCGACGCACCGGAGTCGGCCAGACGCAGCGGTTCGGGCAACCAGCCCGAGCCATCGAGAAGCCGCTCGGCCTCCTTTGCCATGTCGGCTTTCTTCAGGTGGTCGATCAGTTGCGCGGAAGACTCCCCTTTTGCCTCCCGCACGGCCTCCAGAATGCGAGGCTTGGTGACCCGGCCAAGATAGTTGTCGACTGTGGGTCGCCAGCCAGCTCGGACCAAGTCGAGGTTGACGGCCTGCGCCAGCACATTGGCCTGACCAAGACGCGTCTGGACGCCGTGGGCGGAGACGCGGCCCTGATTGTAGCGGTTGGCCGCCTCGTAGACGGCGTTGACCGCAAATGATGCACAATGGGCGAACAGGGACGCTTGTGCTTCGCCGTCGAGGGCCGCGAGTGCGTCCCAGAGGTCGTTCTCGCCCTTCGGCAATCGTGCTTTCCAGGACTCGTGCCGGCCCTCGACGGCCTTGGCGGACGCGCTTTCCCGCAGCCCCGGGGCTTGAGCAGGAAAGGTCGGCGTACACAGTCCAATCTCAAGACAGCTTCCGGACGATGCGAACCGGTAGAAGGCCGTCAGCACGAAGTTGTGCAGTACAGCCTGGAACGCGATCGCAGGATTTTCTGCCAACGCGTCCCGCAATGCCAGCGTACGATGCGCCGTCAGCTCTATGATGAGCCGGTCCGGTAGAGGTTTGGTCGCGTCCTCATCTTCCTCGTCGGCATCTGCAGCACCACCCGCAACGGCGATGACCGTACGTTGGACGGAGACACCAGCCTCCTCTCCGTCCGTCGGCGACGGTTCAGCGCCCTGCCCGACATGAGGATCGGTTGCCGTCACGTCGTCCTCCGGCCGGACGTAACCCCGGTCCACGGAAAGACGTCCTTCGGAATCGATGCTGATGAAGACGCCAGCTCGGACGGTCTCGGCCGAATCGTAGAGCATCGGCCGGTCTTCGAATGCCATCAAGGCCTGCTCGATTTCGCCGAGGCGCTGATCGACCTCGTCGGGCAATTCGTCGGCATCCTGATAATCGGACTCAAGCCTGGCCTGCTCCGCGTTGAGGGCGTCGATGGTGCCTTTCTCCTCGGGCGAGAGATCGACAGGTTTGCCCTCAAGCTCGCGCAAGCCCCTGGTGTGATCGTAGGGGAACTCCACGGCCACCGAGATCCACCGCCAGCCTTCCGCGGCGATCGTCTCAGCCTCGACTTTGAGCTTTTCGGTCACGAGGCGGTCGAGCAACGCGACGTCCTGAAGCCAGCCACCATCATCGTGCTCGAAGAGGTCTCGCAGAACGCCGCCACCCGCTTGCTCGTAGGCATCGAGACCCACAAATTGAACCCTACGATCGGATGCACGGACGGTATTCTCGGTCAGCATGCGCCGTATCTGATACGGCTCATCGTAACCAGAGCGGCTGACGTTATCCCAGACCTGCTCCTGCCTGGCCTGGTCGGCTGTAACAGAGAAGGCCATGAGTTGGTCGAGGGTCATGCCGTCTTCGGCATAGACCTCGTGCAGCTTTGGCGACACGGACGCCAGCCGCAATCGTTGCTTCACGACGGCTGGCGTCACGAAGTGCCGTGCCGCGATCTCCTCCTCCGGCAAGCCGGCGCCAAGCAAGGTCTGGAAGGCTCGGAACTGATCGAGCGGATGGAGCCCAATCCGCTCGTCGTTCTCGGCGAGCGAATCGTCCTCGGCGATACCGCCATCGCGCACGACGCAAGGAACGGGCTGCGTTTTGGCCATGCGCTTTTGCTTCACGAGAAGTTCCAGCGCGCGATAGCGCCTGCCGCCCGCCGGGACCTCGAATATGCCGGTTTCGTTGCCTTCTCCGTCGACAACGGCCCGGACATTCAGGCTCTGCAACAAAGTACGCTGCGCGATGCTCTCTGCGAGTTGCTCGATCGAAACGCCGGACTTCACGCGCCGAACGTTGGACTGGCTCAGCACCAGTTTGTTAAAGGGAATATCCCGGGAGGGACTAAGTTTGATCTTCTGAACGGCGCTTGCCATGTCGGATTCTCCATGACGGGCAGCCGAAAGACTCTCTCTCGGCCTCCAACCCGCCACGAAAATCCCGGCTCTCCTCTTGCTCTTGACACTCCCGCCAGGCGGCAACCGCGCTCGCATAGTGCGGCGTGTACTCATAACGGCGCAAATGTCGGCTTTGGGGTCTAAACAGAACTTTTCTGCTCAATCAGAGTATTGCCGGTTTTTGACGCATTGCCGACATGCGAAGCGGTCGGACACAAATGTCCGCTAGGATCGTCGTCACTGTCAGAGTTAGGGGCTTCATCACCACCATTCCCATCAACATCATCAACATCATCACAGCTCGAACCGAGATCACGGTCACCACGACCGCTGCAATCATCACCACAACCACTATCATCACTATCCCGACCATGACGATCGCTGATGCCGCATTCACTAAATCATGTTGCCGTCGTGCACGATGTAGCTAAGCTCAACCTATTTTCTTCGCTTCAAAGATGGAGCCTATGAAACATGAGATTTGCACTCGCAAACGGGCAACGTGTTGAGGCCTTCCCCGGCGGAAGGGCGACGTGTCGCCGTTGTAATGGGGAAGTTATTGCCAAATGTGGCACGCACAGAGTTGCCCACTGGGCGCACCGCGGAATGCGGGATTGTGATGCGTGGACCGAAAAGGAAACCGACTGGCACCGCGCATGGAAAAACAACTTTCCGACCGAATGCCAGGAGTTCATCCAGCACGATGGGCAATCCGGGGAAAAACACATCGCTGATGTTCGTACCCCTCATGGCCTCGTGCTTGAGTTTCAGCATTCGCATCTCGACCCGCAAGAACGCACTAAACGCGAGCGCTTCTACGGAAACATGGTGTGGGTTGTCGATGGCACCCGCCTACAACGAGACTATCCACGGTTTAATAAGGGAAAGGACCATCTCAGGCGCACGCCTATTCAGGGATACTTCCTCCTCGCATTCCCTGACGAGTGCTTTCCTGCGATGTGGCTTGATAGTTCAGTACCCGTCATTTTTGATTTCCGGGGTGTGGATGAGAGCCAACCACCGGATGTGCTTAGAGATACGCTTTGGTGCCTGCTTCCAGGACGCGCAGAAGGAAGTGCTGTGGTTGTTGGAATGTCGCGCGAGCAATTTGTACAGGTGGCTCCAAGCCGTCCTCAGTTGCTTGAGGTTCAGGAGCTCCTAACGGGTTTTGTTCAATACATTGGAGGGCTACGCGGCGCGAATACGCCTATCCGACCGTTTTCAGGGATGCCTGGTGGAAGGGGCGCGCGGCGGCGATATGCGCGTTTTTGAACTGATCATGCTTTTGGGCCCTTCTCGGACCTCCTGCAATGTGCGCCTCCGCGCCGCTGTTGGGGGATAAGCGGACGTCCCGGATCAATGAGGATACGCCCTAGACCACGAAGAGATTCTTCGGCCGAAGCGCAGCGGAGGCAAGTGAGAAGGCAGCCGACGAAGGGGCAGTGATAGCGACGCGGGCATGAAATGCCCGCGGGCACCGAGGCGACTGCAGTCGCGAGACCGGTTAAGAAGGCACCCGCGTTCGGGGCAGTGATAGCGGCGCCGGCATGCAATGCCGGCGGCCCCTAACGCGAGTGCCTCCGGCGAGCGACACCGTATCGCGCAAGGGATCGAAGCCGGACGGCCGAGACGCGTTAGCGGCTCGGTTCACGAGAGCCCGGTCCGCGGCTAGCGGATGCGCACAAGCAGAATAACCCGCTTAGGCTTGAGTCAGAAAATTTAGATTTCCTCGCGCGCATTCGCCTGCGCGTCATAGATCCTGATCTGAAGCATGGGAAAACGCTTCTTCAGTTCTTCTCCGCCCGCCCTTGCGCCGTCTTTGGTTGCAAATTCAGCTTTGAGTCGACCGTCCACTTCAAGTGCGTAACCAGATGCCGGCAGTTCACGGTTAGTTGCAACCATTTTCTTCCTTTGTGAAGTGAGGCGGTTGGGATTGACGGGTTAGCGTGAGTCGCCCAAACCACGCCAGAGTCATCTGCGCGACTGTGGAAATGTGGATTGACGCATCGCATTGAAGTTCCATCAAGGATGGGCATTTGCGTCGTCCGAACAGTCGGATGGCTTCCCGCTCCCGCGAATGCAGGCACGATACAGCCACGGCTCGACGTAGCTGCCCTTCCAGATCCCTCGACCGGCGCGCTCAGCATCGCGTTGAGCCCCGTTGTATTGGCCTTTCGAGTATTGAGGCCAGTCCAGCGCAAGACCATTGCGCACGAGCCACTCGCCGAGATCAACGCCGTCGACAGAACAAGCCGCAATGGTGCGGCCATATTGGTCGAAGCTGAGCGGGACACAGTTGACGGGGCGCCGCGCAATGTAAGCGCTGAGGTCGTTTGCCGCCTGGGCACCACAGCGATATTGAGAACTGTCCTCGCCCCTGCATAACTGGCTGCTCTCCGGCGCGTCGATACCCCAAAGCCGGATGCGTGTTCCATGAATTTCCAGCGTGTCGCCATCAATGACGCTGGCCTGCCCCGCAACGCCGTCGGCCACCGCCGCGCTCGATAGCAGCAGGAGCATCAATACAAATACAAGGACTCGGGATTCGTTCATGGCGTTGGCTACATTGATTACCGCAGATCGCGCGGATTGGACTTTGGCCAGTTCTCAAGCGGTTTTAGTGCAGGCAGATTCTCTGGCCGCTCGGGATAGTGAAATTCGGTGCCGCGCAACCAGCGGCCCGAAAAGCGATCCCAGAAAAGGATCGCATCCATCTGCCAGGTGAACTCATAGACCCTCCAAACGCCGTCGCTCTCTATGACTTCGCCTGTTGCATTGAAGGGCAAACTGTTCAGCTTGCAGAGAGCGTAAATTTCATCCCAGTGCTCGCGGATATAACGGTCCTCAAGGGCGACGTGATAGGGCCGGTCGGAACGCCACCGCGGTCCGCCCCCACGCGGATAAAAGCCTTGGCGCGGCATCAGGAATTCGGGGATGCGCGCAATCGCCTTGCCGATGCGCCGCGCCTCGTCCGAAGAGAGCTTGCTGACCCCGAAACTGTAGCGCTGCGCATCATCGCGGCAATAAAGCCATGCCAAAGTCACGCCATTGGCGTCCTTGACGACGTAGCACTCCGAATTTTCCCGGATCAGGGTCCAAGGTGGCTTGAAACGACGGCTTGACTCCATGAGAACAAAATAAGAACATGATCCATCGACGGTCAACCTGGAACGGCGCATGTCCCCGGTCTCTCAGCCGAACGAAGGGGACGACGGGCTGGAGATCGCCGTCGATCAGGCGATCGCCGCTTGCGACGGCGATCTGCGTGCGACTGTTCGCGCGCTGATCGTCGCGAACAACCTATTGGAAGCGGAGATCGCGGAGTTGGAGAAGGCCGTATCGCACGCCTACACGCGCGGACGCTTTCGGACCTACACAGGATAAATGGCGAGGTATCGATGCAGCATCAGGGAAAGCTTTCGTTCATCACGGACGACCAGGCCGAGCAGATGGGAGCCGACATGGCGATCCAATTCATGCTCGCCACGCTTTTTCAGATCGTGTCGGAGATGGCGGATGACCCGCGAGGATTCCGCTCCGACGTTCACAAAGAACTCTCCGCTCTTGTGAAGACACACAACTTGCCGCCCCTCCCCGAAGATGTCGAGCGAAAGGTTCGAGCCGCAGCCGACAAGATACTCGACGGCATCATGATGAGATCGTTCGAACAAAACGCTGCCCGTCGGGTATCATGATGGCCGAGCGCGGACGCTGAAATGTGCAATCTGTATTCCATAACCACGAACCAGGCGGCAATCGCCGGCTTGTTCCGGCGCATGAACCGCTACGTTGGCAACCTGCCGCCGATGCCCGGCGTCTTTCCGGACTACCCGGCACCCGTGGTCCGCAACACCGGTGATACCGAAGAGATGGTGCTGATGCGTTGGGGCATGCCACCTCCACCGCGAACCGGCGGTCCGCCCGTGACGAATATTCGCAACACATCGTCTCCCCATTGGCGCGGCTGGCTAAAGCCGGAGAATCGCTGCGTTGTGCCCGCGAACAGCTTTGCCGAATACGCGCCCGAGGCAAATCCGGAAACCAAGAAGAAGGACGTCGTCTGGTTCGCGCTCGATGAAAGTCGGCCGCTGTTCTGCTTCGCCGGCATCTGGACTGAGTTCAAGGGAGATCGCGGTACCAAGTCGAAGCCGATCCCCGGGCCTCATTTGGTCTATGGTTTCTTGACGACGTCGCCGAACGCCATCGTCGCACCGATCCATTCGAAGGCGATGCCGGTGATCCTGACGACCGAGGAAGAACGCGACGTCTGGATGCGCGCTCCGTGGGACGAGGCGAAGGGGCTGCAGCGTCCGCTGCCCGACAACGCGCTGCAGATCGTCATGCGCGGCGTCGACAAGGAAGACAAGGCGGCGGCGTAGGCCGTTTTGGACCCGCGACATACGACTATCCGAACATGTCTCGACAATTCGCGCGCGGCACACTGTCGCGAACGCCTCGTTGCGCCGTGTGAGAAGCAAAGCCATCAGGAGCCGAATCGGCCGAAACCATGCAATAGAAGGGCTGGTGACGTCGCCCAAGTGGCATTATTGCTGAGCGACGCAACCTGAGGAAGCAACCGCGAAAAGGCCTGTCGTGTCGAGCGCCCGAGCGCATTCCGCCGGTACCGTTCGCGGTCGCGATAGCAAATTGGAACGTCGATGGAGATACACTTCTTTCTGCCTCAGGGTCCGCAACCCACGGAAATGGAGGGGTTGGCGGAGATGCGCAGCGCCCTTCCGCGACAATGGAAGGGTTTCGCAAATTTCGTGATGCGACAACGCGGTCGACGCGGCCAGGACCGCGAAATCGACGCCGTCGTCATAACAGCCGACCGGATCATCCTGATCGACCTGAAGCACATCCGCGGCCGGATCGAAAACCGCGGCGGTTTCTGGCACCGCGGCGCGGACAATCTCGGACCCTCGCCCGCACATAAGATTCGCGAAAACGCGAAGATGCTCGCCTCGCTGATCAGGTCCGAAGTCCATCAGATTCCGGCCGTCCCGCCCGTGGAAAGTATCGTCGTCCTCACCCATCCGGATTGCGATCCGAGCGGACTCGACTCGGTAGAACTCGACCGAACCGTGAAACTAGTGGATTTCCTGAAGATCTCCCGCGAGCAAGCGTTCCGAAGCCTCTTCACGACGCATTCGAGGTACGGCGCGTCCGACCCGATCTGCTCAGGGCAGCTCGGCACCATCCTCCAGAAGTTCTTCCGCAACGGAAAGCTATTCGAGCCCAGGAAGACGCGCTTCCACGGCTTCGTTCCTGTGGGCGATCCGGAGTTCAAACACGCATTGTTCGAGGAGTTCGGCTGCCATCAACCCGAAGATCCGAACTATACGGGACTGCTCAGGTTGTGGGACTTCACGGTCGAAAGCGAATTCCTCGTCGAAGGAGCCAGGCGGCCCGTGGCGGAGCGGGAGCGTGCCGTGCTCGGCCACATCCGCGTGCAGGATCCCGCCCTGTACGAGAACTACGTGCTCAGATCGATCCACTTCGATTCCGAGTATACGCTGAGATATTCGGAGATATTCGACCGGTTGCCGGACCTTGAAAGGCTCAACAGATTCCAAGGACCGCTCAAGGACCTCGCGTTCGAGCGGCGGGTCGAGTTGGCGCGGCTGTTCCTCGACAGGATAGCGAGCCTGCACCGCATTCGGGTCGCTCACCGCGACCTCGACCGGCACTCGGTCTGGATCGACGAGCGCCGAAGCAAGGTCGTCATATCCGGATTCGGCGCCGCGCATTTCCCCGACCGCAAGTCGATCGGGGGAACGCGCTCGAAACTCTTGGCGAGCGGATTCCGGGTGCCCGAAGACGTAGGGGAGAGTTCGGCCGGCACACCCTTTCAGCAGGACGTGTTCCTCGCCGGGGCGCTCGTCTGGACGCTTCTGTCGGGAGAACGCCTTCAGTCCATGGATCGCGTACCGGTCTGGACGTCCGGGACAATGAAGGATCTGGACATACCGGACGCCTTCAGAAGCTGGTTCGACCGCTGCCTGAAGATTGACGCGCGCGAGCGCTACGAAAACGGCGTCGAAGCCGCCGACGCGTTCGCCGAGCTTGTACGCAAGACGGAAAAGGCCTCTCTCGAGAAGCAACTGGACTCCTATCGGCGCGATGTCGACCCGATTTCGGACTACGAGCCGATCGAATGGATCAGCAAGAAGCCGTATCGAATCTACAAGGCGAAACGGGAGGACGACGATCTTTTCGTCAAGAGCTGGCCAGAGCGCGTTCTGGGCGAGCGTCGGAAGTCCGCGGCTCGCTTGATAGAATTCTTCGCAAAGGCCAACGCGCTTCGGCGCATCGACGCCGATTGGCTTCCCCGGACCGACGTCGCGTGCCTCTGCACCGATGGCCTACTGCTCGTGCAGCAGTGGATCGAAGGCGAACGTCTCTCCGAATGCAGAACTTCCGATTGGTCACCGGACGCCCTTCGGCGTTTCGTGGGAGCCCTTGTCGATGCGGTAGACGAACTGCACAAGCTCGACCTCACGCACGGCGACCTGTCGCCGAAAAACATCATCGTATCTCTGGACGGCGCAGTGCCGCGGCCGATCCTCGTCGATGTCGTCGACTTCACGAACGACGAGGAAGGGACAAGAACGCCCGCCTATTGTCCTCCGGAAGACAACGACCTGCGAACGCGAGACCGTTTCGCAGTCGGACAGATCGCCTCGGAGCTCGCCGAGGCCTGCAGCGACGAGGAGACTAAAGCGCTTTTCGCGCTGGGCATCTCGAAATGCGCCGAAGGAGCCGCTCCCTGGCTGTCCCTGAAAAGTCTCAAGGAAACGATCGTCTTCCGCCGACGTCGGCCGCCCAACGCGAGACTCGAACTCGAAGTCGAGATGCAGAGGGTCGGCTTCGAGGGCGCCATGCTGTCGGACAACGGCGTGTTTCACATCATAAAGCCGAAGAAGGCTCCGAACTCGATCGAGATCTTCGGATTCGACCAGCGGCTTATCGTCGACTTTGATCCCGCCGACCAGAAGCCGTTCGAGGCTGTCGCGACCAAGATCGGCATGAGAGAAGCCGCGTGGGCTCAGGGGCATCGTATATTCTCTTTCGAGGGATCCGTCACGGTACGCCGGACGCGGGCGACCAGATTCGCCGGGTTTGACGAACTGCCGGCTCTGATCGCGGCGCACTTGAGCGCCATCTCCGTCCCCAAAGATGTCACCCCCGTCGAGCCGGCCGAAGCGGCGGCGAGCGCGCCCGAACCCGAGCAGCCGCCTCGCCGCGGGTTTCCCGTCACGGATTTCTGGCTGGGAACAATCGTTGTCGAAGAGGAGATCAGCCCTGAGGTCACGCTCGCTTCGGAGCCGAGATACGACGAAGAGGAACGCACGCTGTACCTCGTCGCCGAAGACAACATTCCGGACGTCGACCCCAGCGACGGGCAAGCCGTCGGCGTCAAGTGGAACGGCTACAAACTCGGCGATCTGGACACCGAACGAACGCAGGGAACGACCGTCGTCGTCAGAAACGTCCGCAGCGCGCGCGGCCTGCAGCGAGGCGACGTCCTGAAAATTCCCGACGATCTGGTCAGCTTTCAACGCCGCTCGCGCGCGGTGTCGCGGATTCTCGACGGCAAGTCGACGATCGCCAACCTGATCCGGTACTTCGATCCCAACAGCGAAATGACCCCGCAGAAGTACGGTCCCGAGGTCCGCGACGAAGAGCTGACGCCGTACGGACTCAATCCCGACCAGAACGAAGCGTTCAAGCATCTCTGGAAGCACGGTCCCCTCGGATTGCTTCAGGGACCGCCGGGTACGGGCAAGACGACCTTCATCGCAGCCTTCGTCCACTACGCTCTCACGCAGTCGCGGTTGAACAGCGTTCTCGTCCTCTCCCAATCGCACGAGGCGGTGAACAATGCCGCCGAAAAGATCCTTGAGATAGCCTCGAAGCTGGGCGGAAACATCGACCTTCTTCGCGTAGGTCAGCACTCGAAGATTTCGCCGATGCTGCACAAATTCCATGCGCGTGCGATCCAGGACCGCTATCGCGAACTGTTCCGTGCCGCCGTGAAGGAACGGGTGGCACCGCCGGCGAGCCGCTTGGGGCTCGACAGAGATTACGTCGAAGAGGCGATAGAGGTCGAGAACACGCTGGGATCCTTGCTGCGCCAGATCGAGTTCTGCCAGCAGGACATCGCGACCTCCCGCGACCAGGACACGGTGGCGGCAGCTCGCGAGCGCGCAGAACAGCTGATGGAAGCATGGACGGTCGCAGCCGAAGAGTACGCCGTCCCAGTGAACGGAGATCCTCGCGGAGCCCTCGAGGAGGTCCGCGCCAGTCTGGCCGAGAGGCACTCCGTGCACGATCTCGACGCGCGTCGGAGACTTCTGCGCATCCACGGCTTGGCGATGGAATGGGGCGCCACGCTCGGAATGCGCGGGCGGAGTCTCGAGGAGCTATTCGCGAGAAGCAGAAATCTCATCAGCGGAACGTGCGTCGGAATCGGACGGCAGGGAATCCAGATCGACAAGAACGTGTTCGATCTGGTCATCATCGACGAAGCGGCGCGCTGTACGCCGGGAGAACTTGCGGTCGGGATGCAGTCGGGACGACGCGTTCTCCTGGTGGGCGACCACAAGCAGCTTCCGCCGCTCTACGGTCACGAACTGATGGAAGCGCTCGGCGAACGGCTGAACGTCGCATCCAGGAAAGAACTTCGTCGAAGCGACTTCGAGCGTGCATTTCATTCCAAGTACGGCTCGTCCGTCGCCCGCACCCTGAAGAGACAATATCGGATGGCGCCGAAAATCGGGAAGCTGGTGGCCAAAACCTTCTATCCCGGTCAGGATCTGACGACCGGACGGGGAGACCCGCCGGACTACTACCGGCTGCTCCCACGTCCCTTGGACGATGAACTCGTCTGGATCGACACCGGCTTCTCCAAGTCCACCAGGCGAGAGAGCGAATCCGGCAACAGCTTCGTGAACAGGCGGGAAGCCGCCGCAGTCGTGTCGTGTCTGAGAACGATCGCAGGTTCCGCCGAATTTCTCGAAGCCGCCAAGAGCGACCTGAAGGAGGACGAACCCCTGGTCGGCGTCATCTGCATGTATGCGCCGCAGGTCGGTCTGGTCGAGGAGATGCTCATCACCTCGGGCCTGGCGCCCGAATTCAGGAAGCTGGTGAAGGTAGGGACGGTCGACAGCTATCAGGGAAAGGAAAACCAGATCATCATCCTGTCGTTGGTACGAAGCAATCCGGAGCGCAGCATGGGCTTCGTGCGCGCGGCGAACCGGATAAATGTCGCGTTGTCCCGCGCGATGGAGCGGCTGGTCATCATCGGGTCGGTCCGCATGTTTGACCGGAAGGGAAACTCGCTCGCATCCGTCGTAAACGAGTTGAGGGACGCCGGTCGAATCACGTCGATCGGAGGAGAAGGGCGATGACGTCGGAAGCACCCAAACACATCGACATCGACGTGGTGACCTACGCGGTCCGTTGCCAGAAATTCAGGATCGCGGCGCTCGTGATGAAGCGAACGTCGATCCCGCTCGCTACCGAATACGCCACACGATTGGTGCATCTGATTCCGGGCATCCGGTTGGACGACATGCTCGCGTTCTTCGACTTCGACCCGTCGGAGTCCAAGATACTTCTTCAAGACGTCTTGAGCACAGGGCTCGTCGAGGAACGCAACGGGCAGCTACATCTGTCGCAGCGAGGATGGAAGTCGCTGTCGCCCGAATCCGACAGGTTGGATCTGTTCGAGCTGGAAGAGATCAATACGACGGTCGCATTCGAGCTTGCGGCCCTCACTCCGGTGGAGGAAAGCTCCCTGAACGCGAGGGAAGCAAAGGTCATCGAAGAGCTCAGGCTACCAGACCGCGAGAGGGCGGCATCCGCCGGGGCCGACGCCGCGGACGCGTTCGACCTGCACTTTCAGGAGTGGCGCGCCACCCAGGCCAGACGTCGTTGGCTCGACGAGGACGCACGCCTGACGTCGATCGAGGACATTCAGCCCATCGCCGCCACGACGGCCGTCGTCCAAATCCCGATCCGTTGGCGGCCAGCGGACGAATCGGGAGCCTCGCCCGACTTCTCCGAACTTTCCAACCGGGGCCGGCCGGGCTCCAGGAGCCCCCTGATCTCCGCGATCAGCGAGCAGATGAAATCCGTCGTGGCCCCTTCTGACCACCAAGACGCATTCGAATTGGTGGATCGGATCGACGGAGGACTTCTGCGCCGCGGAGGAGTGAGGTCTTCGGTCGAGCGCGAACCATGGGTCAGCGCCGCCGCGACGGCCGAAGGACAGATATTGAAGGGGATCGGAGCTCCCGGTCTCAAACTGGTCGGGTCCGTCGCGTCCGACAAACTTCGCGCCGCTGTACTCGACTGGACGCAGGCTGCGGCGAACACATCGTCGACGACCCGCACGCCGGTGTTCTGGTTGCCCCCCGCTGTCTCTTCGTGGGGAAGGAACGTTCCGTTCGTGAACCTCGCTCGGGATCTTTCGAGGAAAAATCAGATCGACGACGGGACCGTGTTGCTTGCGAGGTCGGGCAGCGACTACGAGCGAAAGGGCTGGACCAGACTCTACGGGCACGCCAATCGGCAGCCCGCGCTGTTCGACCGCTGTCTAGCCGTACCCCCAAAGGAGCTTCCATCCGCTCTGGAGATCATCCTTAAGCCCGGAAGCTGGGTTGCCGTTCTCATCCATTCGCCCGACATCGCGTCCGGCTACCCATTTCCGTTCGGATACATTACCTCCGACGCCAAGATAGTCGCCGACTACAGGCTGTGCATAGCGGAGCTCGCCGCCAAGGCCGACGGTACCGCAGCGGTCATGTGGACGAAACCCGACGAAGATGCACACCGAGCCCTTAGTTCGGTCGACGCGGCGCTCGACATCAGCGTCGCCGCCCCCGATTGAGATCGCGGGCACTTGCACACTGCACAGACCTGCACTCGAGCGCACCGGTGATTGTCAGAACGCGGGTCTACCATCTCAATGATGGCCACACGGAGGTTGATGAATACGCGCACAGCAAGTTTGTAGGCATTTACTCGGACCGGTTGGCCGCGCAACCACTGGAAGCGCAAGTGGGGATGGTTTGGGGCGGTTACCTGATCGATGAGATTATCGCGGGCCGTCAACGTGACACGGATTGACCGCGCGGCTAGGTGAAGACGCTCGGCGCCAATGCTTTCACCGGGTAAACCAAGAGCAAGACGTTAAACGTGGTGTCGAAAGCCTCTGCCAGACATTCGTGCGCCTGGCCATTGCGGTCGGTAATCGAAATCGAGGTCGCCTTGGTCATCTTGCGCCCGATAGGCAGGACCCGTCCGAGAGAATGATTGCGCGTGATGACTGTCTCCGTCGGTTGTCCAAAATGCAACGCGAAGGATGGCGAGACCTCAATGCGGCGCACGTCGGCCTGTGCGCCGGTCTCGGGGTGGTAAGTGATCGGCTCCAAAATATAGACGGCGCAGGCGCGATGATTGGTGCGCGCAAATTCGCGGCAGGCGGCGTAGATCGACGCGCCAAACACGCGCGCCAGCTTCATCGGGGATTTGATGGTGAGTGGATGGTCGGCGGCCATGTCCCGATAGGCATCCCCCTGGAACATCACGAAGCGGGCGAAATTATTCGCCTCGCGCTCGAACAGGTCGGAGATGTCGGGGTCGAGCATCTTCTCGCAGTCCTGAAAGATGCGGAACATCTTGCGGTGTGTCGGCAACTCGATATGACCGGCTTCGTGCAGCTTCAGGAAATTCTGCTTCGACTGGTGCACATTGTGGTCGATATGGATGATGCCTTCGTCGGCGTCGCAAATGCCGAACACCTTGGAGATAGCCGACTTGATGACGGCCGCGGTGCGCTCGGCCTTGCCGACCAGGTACTCCATGATACGCCGTGGGTCGAAGGCGCTCGCGGTCGCCACCTTGATGTTGCCAGCGGCCAGGATGTCCGCAATCGGAGTCGGATAAACGCCCCATCCCGATGCTCGGTCGAGAGCGCGCCGTGCAGCGTGCTGCACGGCGCGCAATTCACTGGGGTCAAGACTACTGTCGTCAGCTCGAACCACTTGGTTTCTTCCTGCTTCGCAGATAGCCGAGGAACTCGATCAGCCTGGCCTCTTCCTCGGCAGTCAAATTGTGTTCGGCAAAGGTCGCGACGCGGCCGTGCCGCTCCTGCGGAGCCTTTCGCGAGCGCGTCGGCGCAACAAAGCCTGCACGCTCCATCAGGTTCTCGTAGGGGATCCCGTAGAGCTCCGCGAGCGCATGCAGAATGTTCGGGCTCGGCCGCTTGATCTGATCGGTCTCGATCTGACTCAGATATGCGTTCGACACCACCTTGTCCGTCGCCTTCTCCACCTCGCGCAGCGAGAGCCCGCGATCGTTACGAATTGAGGCCAGATATTGACCGAGCGTGAGCTTGACCTCGGGCTCATCGCCGTCGTCTGCCATGATCTCCTCCTCAAAAACTATTGATTCATCTAATGATTTAGGCGAACTCGCTAGGAATGTCAAGCGCGCTCAGCGTATGCTTGACATTCTTAGCACGCTACCCTATCTAAGCACCATAAGCCCGGCGCGGTGCCGGGTCTAGGGACCAAGAAGGGTTAAAACCATGGAAAATCTTAATGCGGGCGGTGAAGGCCGCGAGGTCGATCACAATGGCCAGGGCGTGCGCGCTGCCGGCCCGGATGGGCAGTTCTTCACCTCAGTGAACGGCGAGACCGTGACGTTCGGCACCCCCGAACAGCGCGGCGAGCACATCCTCGACAAGGCCGGTTTCAAGCCGCCCGGGGACTACGCCCTGATCCAGCTGCTCGGCCACAGCAGCCGCTCGATCGGCCTTGATGACACGGTCGACCTGCGGGCGGCAGGCACCGAGGTGTTCCGCGCCTTCAAGAGCGACCGAATCTACCGCTTTACGCTCAACGGCCACGGTTACGAGTGGGGCGCGGCCAAGGTGCCGGAGACGGAGCTGCGCGTCATCGGCCACGTGCCGGACGGCGAGGTGTTGGTGCTCGACCGCGACGGTGGCGATGTCGAACTGCACCCCGGCGATGTGCTGGATCTCGGCCACGGCGGTACCGAGCACCTGCACACCGAGAAGCGCCTGATCACGGTGTTCTTCGAGAACGAGCCGCGCGAGATCCCGCGTGGCACCTACACGACCGAGCAGCTGAAGAAGCTTTTCGGGGTGCAGGACGGCTACATCCTCGAGTTCATCAATGAGGAGGGTCATCTCACGCCGCTGAAGCCGGGCCAGAAGGTCCGGGTGAAGGAAGGCATGAAGTTCTTCGAACAGGTGCCGTGCGGGGCTTCCTCGTGAGCGATCCGGCGAAGGAGTTCGCGGGCCTCAAGGCCATGCATGGCGGCGCCGTCCTCCTGACGGAGGGCGGCCAGCCGGTGGTCTTGCTGCCCGCCTTCAGCTTCACCGCAGGCGGACAGGTCCAGACCATGGACCTGCTGCTCGTGCCGTTTAACCACTCCGGCTACGTCACGCGGCTGTTCTTCGAGCGGCAAATCGCCGGGCGTGGCGCAAATTGGAAGCAGCTGCGCGTGGTCGAGCGCAACTGGTGGGCGCCATCGTGGAACCACGTGCCGGCCTCGATGAAATGGACGCAGATGCTGCTGGCACATTTGAGGGCTGTCGAATGAACATCCGCTTCAAGATCACCAGCGCCTTGCTCGGCACCATCCGTGCCGACCTCCGGCGCCCGCATCCCTTCGCGCATGAGCGCGTTGGCTTCATCTCTGCCGGGTTGGCGGCGGCGCACGACGAGCTGCTGATCCTGGCGCGCGACTACACGCCCTTGCGCGACGACGAGTACCTGCGCGCCGCGGGCGTTGGCGCGATGATGGGCGACCAGGCGATCCGGAGCGCGCGGCAGCGGGCGATGGACAGCCGCGCCGCGATCTTCCACGTGCACACCCATGGCGGTCACGGAATCCCGGGTTTCAGCGGCGTCGACAATCGCGAGAACGCCAAGTTCGTCCCCAACTTCGTCTCGGTCGCGCCGCAGTGCGTGCATGGCGCGATCGTCCTCAGCAACACCGCCGCGTTTGGGCAGGTGTGGATCGGCCGTGCCGCATCGCAGCCGTTCATCACCCAATTCAACGAAATCGGCATGCCGATACGTAACTGGAGGGCCGCATGAGCCGCCTTGATCGCCAGAGTTTCCTCGGTCCTGACAGCGACGCCATCTTGCAGGCCGCCACGATCGGCGTCATCGGCCTCGGCGGCGGCGGCTCGCACCTGGTGCAGCAGGCGGCCCATTTGGGCGTCGGCGGGTATGTCCCCGCGGACCCGCAGTGGATTGAGGACACCAACACCAATCGCCTGATCGGCGGCACGCTGGCCGACGTGGCCGACCGCCGGCCCAAGGTTGAAATCGCCGAGCGCATGATCCGCAGTTTGAACCCGCATGCGCGGATCATCCCTGTGCAGGACGACTGGATCTCGGCCGTCGACGACCTCAAACTGTGCGATGTCATCATCGGCGCGGTCGATGACATGCGGGAGCGCGAGCAGCTTGAACGCTTCGCGCGGCGTCACCTGATCCCCTACATCGATATCGGGATGGATGTTCACGATCTCGGCAAGCAGGGATATCTGGTTAGCGGCCAGGTCATCCTGTCGATGCCCGGATGCCCCTGCATGCGCTGCTGCGGCTTCATCACCGACGAACGCCTGGAACAGGAAGCCAAGCGCTATGGCGCCGCCGGCGCGCGGCCGCAGGTCGTGTGGTCGAACGGCGTGCTGGCCTCGACGGCGATCGGCTTGCTGACACAGATTCTCACCCCGTGGTATCGCGAGCCGCCGGGCTTCGTCTATCTGGACTATGACGGCAACAAGGGCACCGTGACGCCGAACAAACGCATGGCGCTGCTCAAGCATCACGTGTGCCCGCACCATCCCGCGGCGGAGACTGGCGATCCGCTGTTCGATGTGCGCAAGCAGGAGTTCACCCCTAGGCCGCAGCCGGTGACGGCGCCGAAACTCGCATGGTGGCGCCGGGCATGGAATCAGTTGCGGGCGCGCGCCGGATGATCCGCGCTCCGGCGCCAATTCCCGAATATTCGTCCATGTCCAATGCATTGAATATACACGTTAAATATCGCATGTGGACGAACTTTGAAACAATCTTTGAAAAATCGTCCACGCCGTCCTACGGTGGGCCCCCCGCCCTCTTGGTAATGACCGTGGACATGACCCAGCCCAATAAGAAGACTGAAATCGAGGCTGACCTTCTGCAGCTCGCTCGCATCGCCCTTTCCGGACGGACACAAGACGTCCAAGTTATCCTGCGCCGCTTTGCAAAGCGTTACTCACCGTCGCTTCCCCATGTTTCCGACGCCCTGACGGCGCTGCTGCAAGAATTGCCGACACAGGCATCGCCGCTGCGGCAGGCGGATGTTCCGCTTCCCGTCGACCTGGACTCACGGCTTCATCTTCTGCGCGTCGAGACCGAGCCCGTGCTCGATCACGAGCCGATCTTCGCGGCCAAGGTGACCGAAGCGCTAACGCAGATCATCGCGGAACGCCGCCAACCACAGAAGCTCATGCGCGCCGGCCTGGATCCGACGCGGGCGGCGCTCTTTCTTGGACCTCCGGGTGTCGGAAAGACCATGGCGGCCCGGTGGCTTGCGCGCGAGCTCGGGCGGCCGCTACTGATCCTCGACCTTGCCGCGGTGATGAGCAGCTTGCTCGGCCGCACGGGCGGCAATCTCCGCCAAGTGCTCGAATACGCCAAGACGATGGACTGCGTTTTGCTCCTGGACGAGCTCGATGCTATCGCGAAACGCCGCGATGACCATGGTGAGATTGGCGAACTCAAGCGGCTCGTCACGGTCCTTATCCAGCAGATCGACGATTGGCCGCCATCCGGCGTGTTGCTGGCCGCGACCAACCACCCCGGCTTGCTCGATCCGGCTATTTGGCGGCGCTTTGAGCTGCATATGGAATTTCCGCTGCCAGATCGCGCCGCCATCACGCGGTTCATTGAGGGCATGCTCGCGCCGCACTTTGCCGCCGTGCGCGAGTGGAGCGGATTGCTTGGCGTCGCCTTCGCTGGGCGCTCCTTCAGCGACATCGAGCGCGACCTGTCGGTTTCGCGACGGAACGCCGTGCTCGAAGATATCCCGCTTGAGGAGCAGTTCGGTCGCTTGCTGGCAAATGGCGCGATCGCAAAAAGCAGGCGTATCGAGATGGCAACCGAACTGGTCGAGCAGGGTTTGGCGTCGCAACGCAAGGCGCGGGAATTGACCGGCGTTGCGCGCGACACCATCCGCCGTCGAACGATGCCGGCTAAGAGAAAGACCACGCGCTGGCCGAACGGAAAGGACACCTCATGAGCAAGCGGAACTTCCTGATCGGCAAGGGCGAGCGCCTCGTCGATGACGTTATCGGGGTCCGCGGCGGCGGGCCCAAGAGCCACCCTTACACCTTCACACAGGCGCGGGAGCGCATCGCGCCGATGCTCGCGCGCGTCGTTCGCAGCATCGATCATCTGCCGGACAACGCTTGCCCGGGTGACCGCGCCGTCGCGACCATCACCCTCAATCCCGAATACATCGCGAAGTCGTATTTTCCCGAAAAGTTGCTCGACACGCTCGGGCTTGAAACGGTCGGCAGCCGCCCGCGGCGCATAAAGCCCGAGCGGCGCTCGAAAGGGCGGGAGCCCGAGGAAGCCATCACCACCGAGTTGTTTGTCATGGGCCCGCGACCGGCGTTTCGCGCGTGGCGGTCGTCGTTGCCAAATTGGGAGGAGGACCTCAGTGGTGCGGATGAGCTTTCGACGATCGAGCAAGTAACCGCGCCGTCGGCGCACGACAAGATCAAGGGCCGGTTGCCCAAAGCAGGCAAAGTCGTTTTCGAAGCGGTACTTCACGGCGACGCGGGCAGTGGATCGAACGGCGTGGTTCCGATGTTCCGCGAATATCTGGAAGAAATCGGCGTTCGGCAGGATCTGGAACGAAAGTTCTCGGCTGGCGGCCTTTGCTTCGTCGAACTGGAAGCACCGGCTGATCTCGCCGATGACATCGCGACCTTCTCACCACTCCGTGCGCTGCGGCAGATGCCGACCTTGCGCATGCTTCGGCCGACGTTCAGGTCGTCGCGGGTGTCGATGGCGGACACGGTGTTTCCGATGAAGGCCCCCGTCGACCCAAAAATCCGCGCCGCGATTTTTGACGGCGGAATCCCGAAGGGCCATGCGCTTACCAAATGGGCGACGGTCATTGAGCCGCCGGGCATCGGTAAGACGATCCCGGACTTTCTGCAGCACGGCGTCGGCGTGACATCTGCGTTCCTGTTTGGCCACATCGATCCCGCCAAGTCACTCGGCAAGCCTTATGCGGCTGTCGACCATTACCGGGTGTTGGACACGGCCCCGGGTCAGAACCCGCATGAGCTGTATGAAGTTCTGGGACGCATCGATCAGGTCTTGGTCGACAAACACTATGACCTTATCAATCTCAGCATCGGGCCGCGGCTGCCGATCGAGGACGACGACGTCCATGCCTGGACCGCCGTCCTCGATGATCGTTTATCCAAGGGCACCACGCTCGCGACCATCGCGGTGGGCAACGACGGCGACAGCCCCGCGAAAGACAAGCTCAACCGGATTCAGGTGCCGGCCGATTGCGTCAACGCGCTGGCCGTGGGCGCGTGCGATAGTCCAGAGTCTCCGTGGCAGCGCTGCACCTATAGCTCAGTGGGACCCGGCCGCAGCCCCGGTCTCGTAAAGCCGGATTTCTTGGAGTTCGGCGGAACCCTTAAGCGGCCGTTTATCGTGGTCAGCGAGTCGGCCAAGGGCGGCCTTGAGGCAACCGAGGGTACGTCCTTTTCGTCCCCCTCGGTGCTGCGCCTTGCCGCCGGCGTCCGCGCGCATTTCGGCGCGAATCTCAGCATGCTTGCCATCCGCGCTCTGCTGATCCACACTGCTGAAGGCAGCGATTTTGCGTGTGAAGATGTCGGCCGCGGGCGCGTTGCCCGCTCGGTGCAGGACATCGTGCTGTGCGACGATGATGCGATTCGCGTCGTCTACCAGGGAGAGATCGCCCCCACGCGCTATATTCGCGCGCCTATTCCCGTTCCGTCGATGACCATTCCCGGCAAGGTCACGATCACGGCAACGTTGTGCTATCCGACCGGCGTTGATCCTCATCATCCGGGCAACTATACGCGTGCCGGTCTCGAGCCAACGTTTCGTCCGCACGATCAGAAGCGCAAGAAACCCGAGCAAGTGCACGCCGACAGCAAGGGCTTCTTCGGCAAGACGCAGAGCGGCTTGATGGAGGATGAGCTGCGACGCGACGCATGGAAGTGGGAGAATTGCCTGCACACCAGCATTGGGATTATGGGCAAGAACCTGCGGAATCCCGTGCTCGACATCCACTACAACGCGCGCCTTGGCGGGAAGAACTTCGCACCGGACGAGAAATTGCCGTACGCGCTGGTCATCAGCGTGCAAGCAAAGCAACTCAACGACCTGTACGACCGGGTCATCCGCAAATACGCGGGGCGGTTGGAAGCACTGCGGCCGGTCGTCGAGATTCCCGTCACGGTGTAGACGTAAAGCCGTAGCCAAAGAGCGCGGAATATGAGCGATCCTCAAATTGATTCGTTCGTTGTCGACGTCGACCGGTTGCCGGCGGATTTCCCAACCGGGCGCCATGATGGCGCGTTCTGGGAAGCTCTGGGACGCGCCGTCGCTACCTTCGGGTTTCTTGAGGAAGTTTTGGGAAGAGCGATCTTCGCGTTCACGGCAACCCGTCAATTTTCTCTCGATCAGATTGAAGCCGAGTACGCCAGTTGGCTGCCAACTTTGGAAAGGGCCCTGGTTGACGCGCTTGGGAGCCTGATCGATTCCTATGGCCGGCATGCGCGTGCACATCAGAACGCGCCTGAACATCTCGACGATCTATTAGGCAAACTCCGCGAGGCGGCCGTCTGGCGAAATACGATTTGTCATGGATCGTGGAGGGCTCCTGATCAGCATGGACGTTCGCTCCCGTTCTATGTCGACAGGAAGCGCGGGGTCTTCGAGACCCCGGTCGACATTGCCATGCTGAAGCAATTGCAACGACACGTCGCCGAGCTGGCCTGCGCAGTTGTGAGCACCGTAACGCAGATGGGCTATCAATTTCCGGGATCAAATGGCGCGGGCAAACCGATCATGACCGGCACTACGTGATGCCTTCATGTTCCGCGTTCGAGGCGGCCCTCATTCGAAGCGCCCGCTCTGCGCTCGGTCTTCCTCCAGCTCGTCGCGCCGCTCTCTTTCAACCCGCTCGGCCAAATCCGCGCGGGTAGCGCGAACCGCCGCGACGAGCGCTGGATTACTTCCAATCGCCAATTTATCGAGGAGTTGAACACGCGATTCGAACTTCGATGCAACCGATCCGCTGAAACTGGTGGGCCAGAGGCGCGCGCCAATAACCCTGAACACCGCCACAGGGTCAGGCGCGCGCTCCAATAGCGTCTTGGCAATGGGTTGCCACTCATGCGGCGTCTGATCGTTTGGCCGCGAGAACAGCAATGCGACGTTGGACGCAAACGGATACCTCATGCTGGGGTCGGCATCGCACCATTCAAGCAAGGCTTCATCTGGTACGACGCGCGACGGATTTTGCCGGTGACGCATTGTTTCCTGGACAAGATCGATGCTCTTTTGGCGGTCCTTGTCACTTCCTGCGGCAAGCTCGTCCAACGTCGCCGCCGGCTGTGTCTCGAATAGGCCCCTCAAAAGATCGTCCTGCTCCCACGCATGAACATCGTATTTTCCGATCGCTGCCTTCAAATCACGCACCATTTTGCGCGCGACCGGCGCGCCTTCCGGCCCGATCAAGCAGGCCACAGCGACAACGCCGAGCTTGTAGTCGTCGTGGTCGGCCCTGTTCTCGCGCCGTGTAAATTGATAATCGGCCAGTAGCCGGCGCCCTGCTTCAACCGTCTCAGGCAACGGCTTCCGCTTTGCCGTTCCGTCCGAATGCAGCCGCATGGAAAGTATCTCAAGCGCGACGCGATTGCCGTCCTGCTTTGCTCCAATCGCCAACATGAGATCGCGAAAGGCTGGGCCCGAAATCGGCTCGCAAACCCCGCCATAGACCAAGTCGAAAAACCGACCGATGGAGGCCTTACCAAGCTCCAATGCACGGTGAAGCCGCTTGACGCCCGCTTCGTCGATAGTGACGGCGGTTTGCAGTGTCGGGAACCACGCGCCCATCGTTTGGTCGTCGATAGCCTCATCCAGCAGCGCGTTCGCTTCCGCGCTATCCCGTGTTTCAAGCCCACTGAGGAAACCGAGGAGAAGCTGAATATTGGCTTTATCTTGCTTGGCAACCTCGCCGACGAGTTGGCCCCACAATGCATGGGGGTCTTTCGCCCCAAGCGCCAGGCCGCGGCCGAATTCACCCAGTTTGCCGGAGCCGCGGATAAGCTCCGGCAGGAGCGCCGCGAGGGCTCCTGCATCGCGCGCGACCTCCTTTCCAAGCTCCTCCACAGCAACCGTCGCGCGCTTTCGACGCTCGGTGGCGGATACGACCTCATCGTCGTCGTCAAAGTCGTCCAGATCGAGGCTTCCGCTCTGATCGCCAAGGACGATACCCCGCACGCTGTTCACCAAGTCTTTCGGCCGAAGCCATTCCTCCAGCTCAGTAAGGCGTTTTAGGCCTTCGCTCTTGAGGCTGCTTCCGTCGTAATTCCGCGTCTGCCGCGCGGCAACCCAGCCATCGCGCCAAAACCCGCTTCCCGCGATGGCCTTGGCAATGCGCTCCAACGCGTCATACCTGCTGCCATGCGTCCAGAGGCCACGGAATTTGCGGGCGATGGTCTTGCGTACGCGTGCCGTCACGGCGCTGTCGCCAAGCGCAAATGGCTCCGCGAAATTCAAGACCTCTTCAAACCAGCGGCCAACATCCGAGCCATATTTCGGCCAATAGCCGTAATCGCGCGAGCGCGCGCCGAACTCGAATGATCGGTACGGCATGAAATGGTCAGACTTCATCATGGCTTCAAGGGCCTTGATGCCAAGATGCTGCTCAAAGGCCTTGTTCGATTTCAATAGCCGTTCCAGCACTTTCAACCGCATCGCGAGCGGCGCATGGGTTCCTGAAAATGCGATATAGAAGAGGGACGTCGTGGCTTTTACAGCCTCGCCCTCAACGCTTTCCTCATCAAGAACGCTGGCGAATTTGCACAGCAGGGTGACGGCGCGCTCGAACAGCGCCGCATCGTAGGCGAGGGAATGCAGCAGGCGGATAAAGTGCCCTCCCCGCAAAAGCGTCTCTTTGTCAGCGTCCCCAAACACATTCTCCAGCGCCGCGAGCGTTGCTTCGGGGAGCACGGGCGCGACGTTTTCGAACATCGCGCGGCCCAGCTCGTTAAAGTCCAGGACATCGGCGAGGAGGCCGTCCTTCGTAAGCCATCCTTGCACAATCGCTTGCGCTTCTTTGCTTCCATCGAGATAGCCGAGGCGCCGTGAGAAAGAACGCAGCAGGCGTTCCGACGACCCGCGAACGATGGCCGCCTCGATAACGGCATAGGGAATGTTCTGCAACGCCATGGCCGCGAGCCGATTGGCGATGGCATGGGGGAGAACCGCGCGCCATTGGCGGCGCTGTTGCAGGAGATCCCGCCGTTTCAATTCGGCGGCAGCGGTGAAAACCTCCTGGGCAGTTTTTCCGATCAGGCCTCCCAGCACCGGCAGTTCAGCGTTTTCGCCAGTCAATGCCTCGCCTTCGAATGAATAGACGAGGGAACACGCCTCCGCGATTTGCAGCAATCCTGCATCATGCCCATGGCGTTGCTGGAAGAGCCGCGTGAACAGCTCCGTGTTGGTAAGTCCGGAAACCGTCTCGGATTTCTTCACTGTGCCAGCAAGGGCAAGGGCAATGCGCGCATTCCCACCGGAAAACTCCGCAATCGTGCCTGCATCGACCTGCGACAAATCTGGAAAACGCCCTCGCACCAGCTTTTCGATAAGAGGCAGCGAAGATGTCTCCAGCGAAAAGACATCCGTGCCTTCGGGTTGGTCCTCGCGGATGTCGTACTCAACCGTGATGACGCTAATCGTCGAGCCCGCTGCGTTTGCAACGTCGGCGAGCTGCTTGTGCGTCTCCGGAGGGCAATTATCAATCACGAGAATTGCACGGGTACCGGATGCGACCAGGTCAGAAGCGAGCCCCTTCGGCTGAGGATCGGGTTCATCGGCCGTATCCGTATAGATGGCGAGCGAGGGGTCGATGGCGTTGACCCCGATCGCGCTGTCAAACAAGGCCTCAACCAACCGCGTCTTACCAACACCTGACAAGCCGACTAGCCGCACAACCTGCCCTGGACTTCTCAGCGCGTCCCGAATGCGGTTGATGCCGTCAACGGAAGACAGCCCATCGCCATCATCCTTGCGACCAGTCTTTATGCGCGCCTTGTCATCCAGCAGGTAGGTCTTGTCTGCGCCGGCCGGCACATGGGACCAAGCGCCATAGGCGCGCCAACCTGGCACGGACTTGCCGATCCGCGAGCGCACCCACGGTATCAGGCCGGCGTGGTCACGTACCCAGCTCGCAACGCGATTGCGATCGTAGAAATCGAGATGAAGCTTGCCGCCATCCGCGCACCCCCTGACAGCTTCCGCCATCGCATCGCGCCTGCCGGTGAGCGCCGAATCAGCCGTGGAGCCGCTGGAACTCACAATGATGTAGGCACCTGACGCTGCCGCCAGCTCCTCAATTACGGATCGCAGCACCCCTTTCGGCTTCATCTCCTTGGCAACTTCCGAGGGCGGCATATCAGGCTTCTTCACCTGAAAGCCGGTCGCCGCCCTTGGGATGAAACCTTCGATCTTCGCCCCTTCTGGCAGAGACACCCGAACATCCAGCCCGCCATCCTTGGCGGTCTGGTTGCCACCCCACGTCACAGCGGAGACCGGCAAGCCGCGGCGGCGCAGCTCAGCCTCGCAGAGAAGGCCGATCAGCGTCCGCAAATCTTCGTCATCGAGCGCAGCAATGTCGTCGCGCGTTATCTCAAACATAGGCCATCACCATCGCCGAGGCTAACGCGCAGCGTTCTCGCGCACAGAAGCCTCGCGCCGACCAAAGAACGCTCAAAAACGCCAAACCGCCAGCGCCGCAAGAAGGATCAACACCGCGGCCAGAATTCCCAAGACGCCTTCAGCATTGAGCTTGATGCCCCAAAAACGTACCTGAAGCTTAGGTTCGCGCATTATGCAGCTCTCCATTCAATCTGTCTGGGAACTGCATCTCGGGGGATTTCTTTTTGTCTTCACTTTTGCAGATGTCGTCAGCCACTATCGCGCCGGCCGAGCCCTCGGCTCGTTCAATCGGCCTTTAAGGTCCTTTGAAGCATCTTTGAAGATTGCGCCCTGCACCCGTCCCGTCATGAGAGCCGGCGGATCGACCAAAACACCAAGGTGATTCGCGAGCTCGGCCGAATCGGGGCGGCAAGTTGCCCTTCCCAACGCACTTCGCTCGTTCAACGCGGCCTGCCAAGGCCTATAGGAAACTTGCGCCCACATGCTTAGGCGATGCCCATCAGCCGATCCGTCCGTCCGGCAGGATGAAATGAGCCCGCACCGCCGTGACGCGCTCGAAGTCCTGCTCCATGATGGCTTCCGAGATCACGCCGACGAGACGCCAGCCCCACACGCCGTTCTTATAGACGGGCTGCAACATGGGACCGCCAGAAACGCCGCCAAGATCATACCCCACCTTCGGTAGGCCGAGCCCCCGAACGTCGACCCAGTATTCGCGGGCAAAGCGGCAGCCGAGCTGATAGTCAGTGAAATCCGTGAGCGGCGTCATCGCGCTGTGCAGGCCAAAGGAAAACTCCATCGGCGCTATTTCAATGCGTTCGCAGCCAGGAAATCCGCCGAAGAAGACCGCTTCTCGCAGCTCGGGCGGGGGCGGCCACGCCGCATCGGCACCGGGCACGACCTTCTTGCCAATTTGCGCGATCTCCTCCGGGGTGATGCGGAAGGTGGCAATGTCGATCTTCTTGTCGCGGCCCCAGGCGATAACCCGTTCCTCGGGATTGAATCCGACATTCCCAATCTGAACTCCACGAACGCGGCGCGACGCGCGATCACTCACGAATTGTTCAAAGACATGCCCTGCCGTGACCGCGAAGGGCCCCTTGCCACAATCGAGGAAAAACATCGAGCCTTGCCGGTATTCCAGCGGCGTTGGCTTTTCTCTTTCCTGGGTGCTCCACAACAGCCACGCGACGTGAGCGCAGCCGTCATCGTGCAGCGACCGCGAGAAATTGCGTACCGGGAGCGACTGCTTCTCCATGTCACTGAGCGCATTAAGCCAATCCGGGCTATACGGAACGAGGCCAACCGGACCGGATATCGGGTCTGAATCGATCATGCGGTCAGTAAACGGCGGCGCGGTGCGTACGGGAAGCGAAATTTGCCGCCGCTTCGCCGGTAGGCGTTAGCCGACGACTTGGGGTTCGGGAAGATACCGCTCGTCGAATTCGGCCAGCGCGTCCATCGGATCGATTGGGTCACCCCAGACCGCCTGCCGATCGGACGCGGGCTTCGCCCAGAAGGCTGCGAGCGCGGTCTTACTCGTAAAGTGCGGCCATAGTGCATCGTTCAGGACGATCCGCGCCAGCGTCGTTCGCGCGATATGCTCGACGACTGCCTCCTTCTTGATGAGATCGACCTGCACTGGCCGCGTCAGCGGGTCGAGATAACGGTCCTCGTGCAGATGCTCGACTGCGCTGCTGACCTCGTAGATCTCCCCCATGAGATCGTGATGGCTTGGCCCAATGAAGAGCTCGCTGCGGCTCTTGAACTGCTTCGCAGATTTTCCGGGGTCGCAGAGAATGACGCCATCGATGCACCGTGCATACTGATGGATGCGTTCGAGGTTGTCCTGTTCAGTCCGCGTCTGGATATAGAGCTGGAGTACGCGGTTGAACCGCCACCGGTTGCTGCCTCGCCGCGTCGCCGCCAGACGCTCCAGCCGCTCAGCAATCGCCGCCGCCTCGCGCAAGTTCGCAGACGTCACGTCGGGATAGGGACGGAAGTCGTTGGCTATAGGAACGTCAAGGTCCTGTATCTGGCGCAGGCCCACTTCGCCATCGCGGCACGAGCCCGACAGGACGACCGGCTTATGCGCCGTCGAAAACGTGCTGCTAAGCAGCAATCCGCAATAGAAACCCCAGACGCACCTGTTAAGCTGAATGTTTTCGCCGTCCAAGACATCCGGCGTCCCGGATTTGATCTTGGCTGCGACGAAGAGATCGCAGGCCTCGACTTCCTCCACACGAATGCTGCCCAGCCATTCGCGCCACTCATCCGGAACCTTGAAGTCGTTCCCGCCGATGATCTGGAAGTTGGGAGATAAATCGAGCTTCGCAATATCCGGATCAGTGACCTTCACGCTCAAGCCAAGAAGCGCGTACTTCTCGCCATCCAGGATCCAGTTCTGCGCCTGTTTCTGATTCATTACAGAAATAGACAGCACCCTCAGCGAACGAATCAAGCGGCTTGGAGGTGGTTGCAGGCTAAAGTCCTGCTGCTCGCTAAGGCGTTACCATGACTTTCTAACAAAGTCCCTGCCTTCTTCTGTCCGGGGATGACGTGCGAATGAGCCGTCTCTTGGGTGGATCACTGAGATGCTGCTTAGTTGCCGGCACGGCGTGACGCGATCAAAGTTGAATCCGAGTCGCCGTCGATCTTCACCGGCGAAGCGCCAGCAAACTCGGATTGTCGAGCCCAACAAAATGATATCCCCGATCGCTGCCGTGGACCGTCTTCTTCCGGGCCCGCGCCGCACTCGGTTGCACGGCCGAAGATGCGGACGCCTTCATTTGCGGCACGGTAGACATCGCGCATTCAACGCATGGAGCCCGGCCAACCAGATGCGAGCACTTCGCGTGCATTGGAGGCGGATTGCATATCGTTGTGGCTGTCACCGCTGTTCGAATTGCAACGGAAGTGTCGGATCCATGCGCGCCAACCTGCGCGGTCGGATCACTGAATTAGTGCGTGGGGGTTCGCCAACGTTCGCCGATGCTTATTCAACGGATATTCGACGACTTCTCTACGGCGGCTCTAAGTCGTTGAATATTCTGGCGCTCCCTAGGGGAATCGAACCCCTGTTTCAGCCTTGAGAGAGGTAATCGGGCATTTCGGGGGGGAGACGACGTCAGCCGACGGTTCGTCCGATTTGTACGCCACGGCACCCAGGAGTTAGCGGCGACATCAGAGAGCCTTTCGTTTGGCACCACGGGCGACATAGATCAACGCATCTCGGGCGATTGGGCTTTGCGCAGATGGCGTCGAAACAGGGCAGCAGGACCTCGTCGGCTACGACGAAAGCAGCGCCTTCCCGGTAACCCGCGTCGACACCAAGGTCGCTCCGTGGAAATGCCATCTCGTTCAGGGGGCTTGATCCGATTGTGGCGGAGTTCATCGAAGCAGATGCAGGAACCATGGTTGACAATGACAACAACAAGCGGCGCCGGCTCGTCGAGTTCAAGGACGGTTGCCGCTATGGCAAATTCGGAAAGACGAAGGCTTATGAGTTGATCGCCCACGAGAGGATCAAGGCGTATAAGATGGGAGGCAAGACCATGATCGACCTCGACAGCGTGGACGAATATCATGCTTCGTTGCCGAGGGTCGAAACGAGAGCAAGCGAGGCCGCCGATCTGCGCAGCGAGACGGCGAAGGCACCCTCGCCTAGGTTGTAGAGGCAATTGGCCAAATGCTGCATTAAACTCAGGCGTTCGGCGCAACCGGCGGCACGGCCATAGATGTCGTAGTTCTTGTTCTTGCCGCCTTTGTCGAGTTGTCGCCGCTAAGGCGCAGCGCTTTTTTCTCCGCGTAGTGCACGAGATCGACTTCCATCACTGCTGTTGAACGCGCCCTCCTTGTTGAGCAGGGTCGCTGTTGTCGAGCGGAAGCCGGGCGCGCATTGGTCGCCGCCGGGGCCAATATCGCAGCTTATGATCCGCAGCGCCTTGTCCGACATTGGCGTGCCGCCGTCATTGGACGGATGAGCGCTTTCGGCGTCTGTCTGGCGCCAAGCGAACCGATCGACCGCCGAAACCGTCCTCCGCGAGGTAAGTGTCGCTCGGCGTCGTGGGGCATACTAGACGCGGTACGCATGGCAGAATCCTCTCCTGCCCTCGTGATATCAAATTAGTTCGATCCGACGGGAGTCAGAGCCGGGTTCGATTACGGTTGGGGACGATGGTAAAGGCCAGACGGCATGGGTCGCGCGTGCTGCCGAGGCGCCTGCTGTTGTATTTTTGCGAGCTAATGCCGCGCGTGATCTTGCTGGTATTTCTGCTGGTATCGGCAGCGATTGACGGATAAAATGACATTAAATTCAGATGGTTAGGTGATTAGGCGACTGCCGGCCAGGGGCACCACGCTTCGCCCTGAGTGGCTTCACGTGGCGCAGCCACGCCCAACCGAAGCGCGAAGCGTGTCCGGCGAAGTCCTTTGGCGGAGCCGGCTGGCCCAGCAAGCTCCCCCTCCTTCCAATCGTCACATCCCTTCTGTATAAACCGGCAGCTTCTTCCATCATCCGAAGAGGCTCATATGAACGACCTGCACGCGTGGCTTTCCCAGCAGCACCACGGTTTGCGGACCTTCCGGACCTTTCAGCAGAAACTCGAGACCCTCGGCCGGGACGACCCCGCCCAGCGCGGCCTGTGCCGCCTGCTCAGCGGGCTGGTCGGCAGTTACATCGAGGCCTTTGACGAGGCCCCCCTGCCGGTCGAGATCGCCGACGGCGCCTATCAGCACCTGCTGTCACTGGTCGAGAGCATCGACCTCAATGCCGGCCCCGAACGCCGGCTGGCGGACATCAACCGGGTGGCGGAGAGCCGTCTCTGGCCGTGACCGGCCCGCATCGCGGGCTTCGACTTCGTAGGGCCCATCCCCATATCCCGGGTGAACGGATGTTGGCGCGATGGATTGCTTCATGGCCGGACAACACATGACGGACGGGGATGCTGACGACCTGCCCCGCTATTTCGTCTGGATTCGCGGCCTCGAAGGCCCGGAGCCCCAGAAATGGCTGACGATGGATTTCGGCGTCAATGACTGGAAGCGGCCGCTGGTGCTGGCCTTCCTGGCGCTGCCGGAGGCCGAGCGGCACCTGCCGCTCGCGACGCTCGCGCGCCGCTATCCACCGCCGCGGGCCGAGGCTTTCTAGGCAGGGCCTGTCGGCGAAGGGCGGCCGCACAACCGCCACGAGCCGAAACCACGCACAGCCGCCGTTCAAGAATGGCCGTGCCTGACGGTGAACCGCATCAAGCCCTGAGGGGGACCACGCTGCCCCGGCTTGGTTGCTGCGCCAACCTGACCTGGTTGCGGCCGTTGTTCTTGGCGAGATAGAGCGCCGCGTCCGCGCGCGCGATCAGTTCGGTCGATTCGTCGCCGCGGTCATATTTCGCGACACCGAAGCTGCAGGTGACGGAGCCGACACCGTCGAAGACCGCCGCCGCGACCGCCTCGCGCAGCTTCTCGGCCGTCTCCCATGCCATCTGACCGTCGCAGCCCGGCAGCACGACCAGAAATTCCTCGCCGCCCCAGCGCGCCAGCAGATCATGGCTCCGGATCGCCGCCTGCACGATGCCGGACAGCTGGATCAGAACCTGGTCGCCTGTCAGGTGGCCGTGGGTGTCGTTGATCGCCTTGAAGCGATCGATATCGAATAGCACCAGCGACAGCGGCGTGTCGTAGCGATCCGCCCGCTTCATCTCGTCGCCCAGCATGGGCGACAGAGCGAGACGGTTGTGAAGTCCGGTAAGCGGATCGGTGCTGGCCTTTACGCGAAGGTCGTGAGCGAGCTCCTGGAGCTTCAGGCGGTTCTCCAGCAGGACCTCGTCGTGGATCCGGTGTTCCCTGGTCAGCATGTAGATGAGGCCGACGATCGCCATCAGCAGTGTGATCACGATGCCGACGAGGCGGGTCGCGAACACTTCGCGAGACGGCTTGAAAATGACCAGCGACCAGTCGCTGTGTTTGGCAAACCGGCGCCGGACGAAATTTCTTTCGCCCTCGACGTCGATCCAGGTCGCATCGACGACCTCGCTCCGGATCATCGGAGGCTGGTGCGGTGCGGCGGCAGCACCGCCTGATGCGAATTGTCGGGCACGAGACGACGGCCACAGGGCACGGCCAAGCGTGTCCGGACGATTGGTCATCACGACCACCCCGTCCGGATCAACGAAGAAGAAGGGACGGCCGAAATTCTCCAGATCCTTGTCGAAGTCGTCGAGGGACCTGGAGAGCAGCGCAACACCGACGACGCGGCCATCGCCGGCAAGGATCGGATAGCCCGCATGGTATTCGAGCCGGCGGGAGCCAGGGTCGATCGCGTACCTGTACGACGGTCCATCCGTCATGGACCTCAGGAAGGCGGACTGCGTGGCCGGTGCAGCGTCGCTGCGCGGAGACGACGCGACGACGTCTCCTGCCGGATTGAAGATGGTACCGCGCTGCGCAGCCGCGGCGCCGACATCGAGATCCAGCATCGATTGGCCAGCGTCCGCTTCGCGGGTGCGGCCGGCGGTCAACAGCGATACGATGGATGGCGATCCGGCAAGCGATTGCACCATCGCGTCGATCGTCGCTGTCTGTCCCGAAAGATGGCTTGCCAACAGCTCGATGTCGACGGCCGCTCTCTTTTCGACGTTATGCCTGTAGACCTCACCGAGATGTTCGGTCAGCGCCCAGCCGAACACAAGGATGGCGCCGGTTGCGACGAACGCCCAGGCGAACTGACGTCGGACATATTCGCTGTAGCGCGACGACGAGACGTCCGCCGCCAGCTTCTGGCTCCAGGCGGCCCAGATCGAGAAGGAGATCAGGCAAGCCAACAGACCGCGCGCCAGCTGGATCGGCGTCCCCGTCACCGACATGAACGCATCGTGGTTGACGACCGTCGACAGCCAGAAGGGCCCGGCCGGCACGACGAAGCCGGCGGCGATCGCATAGAGCAGGAATCCGGCGGATGCGGAGCCGATCAACGCCTTGGCGCGGCCGGGCACCGTACGGGCAAGAGCCGCCAGAACGAAGCTCGTGCCCAGCGCGCCGAAAAATCCTGCGGTATAGCGCGCGGCTATGCCGGCCGTGACCACGCCCTTGGTGACGGCGAGGCCGGCGAATGCAAGCACGAGGGCGGCATGAATCCAGCGTCCCGGAAGTGTCAGACCCAGCCTGATCGCCTCCAGCCGGGCAAACTCCAGGAGCAGCAGGAACGAAGCGATCATGACGACGGTCCGCACCGCTGCGAAGGACTGGTTGTCGCCGGCAATGAGCGCGGTCAGATCGAGCCATTCCGCGATGCCGTGAACGAAGCCAAATCCCGCAAGCATCGCCCAATGATGACCGGTGTCCTTGCTCTTGGCGACGGCGGAACAGGTGGCGCCCAACAAGATGAAGGCGAGACCGTAAAAGAAAAAAATGAAATCGAGCTGGTCGCGAAGAAACGTGGCCATCATGTCGTCCGGAATTCGATCCTGCTCAGCCATCGCTGAAAGGCACGCGCGATCCGCGAGGCTGCCATCAAGGCTAGGAGGCGGGAGTAAACGTGCGGTTCCGGAATAGAATCACGGGGAAAGCTGCAGACGCGCTGGCTACTCGCATCCCGCGTTTGCGAGAGGATTGGCATGGCCTCAGCCGGTATTTCGCGTCGCGTTTCCTCCCTGTTTGCGGCAGGGCCCGTAAGTTTACGGAACTGCGGGTTAACGTGGCAGTCAAGCCAATCCCGGGAGTCTTGCGCCAGCAAGGTACTGCGCAAGAGCCAACTGGACGTCACGCCCCCTTATCGTCCCCTTGCCGCTGTCGGCGTCAGACCGTAGCGGCGACGGAAGCAGCGGTTGAAGTAGGAGAGATCGTTGAAACCGCAGGCAAAGGCGATATCGCTGATGCGGCCGTCGTGTTGCGCCAGCAGATCTGCCGCCTTGCGCAGCCGCAATTCGGTGATGCGGGTGGTGAAGCTGGCGCCGGCCTCGAACAGCAGTTCGTTGACATAGCGCTCCGAGAGGCCGGCGGCGACGGCAAGTTTCAGGCGGAGAAGTCCGGCTCGTGAAACCGCGCATGCAGGATCGACAACACGGCCTCGAGCCGCACGGCCCGCAGGCCGCGGCGGCGCGCCGCGAGGGCCACGTCGCTGCGGGCTCCGAGGCCGATCGCGGCCAGATCGAGCAGATGCGCGGCGATCGCCATGCCCGCGCCGTCGGCGGCTGCCGGGTCGCGCAGCAGCAGATCGCTGTAATCCATCGCCAGCGACAGCGCGCCGCCGGGCTCCAGTTCGCAGCCGACGAGATCGTCGACGTGAGCGACCATCGCGCGCAGCGTGTCGACGGGAAAATGCACGTTGGTGAAATGCTTGTGGCTCTCGCCGTCGGCGGCGAAGAACGGCTCATCCAGCTTGAGCAGCACCATCGCTCCCGGCCGCAGGGTAAACGCGCGGCCGCGGTGCACCACCTGCGACGGCCGATCGCCCCTGTTGCGCGCCAGGCAGAAGCGATCGTCGCCGGTCTCGATCACCTGGCGCCTTTCGCGTCGCACGGTGACGAAGCTGCCGTCGCAGCGGCCGAGCATGGTGGTGCCGACATGGATCGCGTTCATCGAAGCCCGAAACGGCACGTCGGGCGCCGGGTCGAGTTCGCCGGTGTTGGAGAAATGCTCGAACAGTTCTGCAAAGCGCATGAAGCGCTGCCGGTCTGACAGGCCCGGGGGCAGCATCTCGGTCGAGAGCGACTTCCTGATAACGGACATCGCGAGCGCCTTTGCGAAATCGGTCGTGCAAACGGAGACAATGAGAATGGATGTCTTCAACAATCGACAACGGGACGGAAGGCCCGTTGGCAGGCAAGGCAAGTCCGGTACAACCGGAAGGTTATCAGCACTGGCGGTCGATTCAAGCTTGCGCCGGTCAGTCCAAGGCGTCGCCCGCCGGGCGCCGGATAGTCCAAGACGCACCGTACGGCCGGTCCTATTGAAACACCGATGCGGCCAGACCGGCCCCACAGCGAGACGCGGTTCGAACCGCGCCCGACCGGAGGAGATAGCGACAATGCGGAGCTCTTTGACGAGGAGCCTGGTGTTCGGCGGCGCGATCGCGACCAGCCTCGGCATCGGTTACGCGCTCGGCGCGCAGCCGCACATGGACGAGGCCATCGCCATCCTGCAATCGGCCCGCGCCGAACTCGGCCGGGCCGAGCCGAACAAGGGCGGTCATCGTGAAAAGGCGGTTGGCCTGATTGATCAGGCGATCGCCGAAGTGCGCGCCGGCATCGCCTTCGCGGCAGGCCGCTGAACCGCGATCCTCAGGAGCCCGTGCGATGAAGCGGACCATCCTTGCAGCAGCCATCGGCGTCATCACGAGCGTTGGCGCCGCGGACGCACTACCCGTTGCACAACTGCCCGCGACCGCCGCGGGCGACATCATCGCCGTCGCCGGTGGCTGCGGTCCCGGCCGGCACCGCGGCCCCTATGGCGGCTGCTTGAGAAACTACGACAACCCTGCCTCTCATGCCTGCCCTCGCGGCTACCATATCGGCCCCGGTGGCCGCTGCCGCGGCAACGGCAGATAGAAGGGCAGCCGGTCAGGCCGCCTTGGTCTTGCTCTTGCCCGGGCGCACGGCCTCGAGCGCGGCAACGGCTGCGTCGGCGACCTTGTCGGGATCATCGGGCGCGCCGTCCGGCCGCTCGACGCGGTTGCGGCCGTTCTGCTTGGCGCGGTAGAGCGCGTCGTCGGCGACCCGCAGCACCTCGGTGAAATTGGCACCGGCCTCGGGGAAACTCGCCACACCGGCAGAGATCGTGACCCGGGGCAGATGGCCCTCGGCGTAGCGGATGGTGAGCGACTCGATCTTCGCGCGCAATTCCTCGGCCCGCGCAGCTGCCGCTTCCACGTCGGTATTGGGCAACAAGACGACGAACTCCTCGCCGCCGAAACGGCAGGGAACGGCATCCTCGGCGAACAGGGTCCGCATCATCTCACCAACATGGCGCAGTACCGCATCGCCGGCATCATGACCGTGATTGTCGTTGAAGCTCTTGAAGTGGTCGACGTCGAGCGTGATGACGCTGACCGGGGTCCGGTGACGCTCGGCCCGCAGCAGTTCACGGCGTGCCATCTCCAGCAGATAGCGGCGGTTGTTCAGGCCGGTGAGCACGTCGCGCACCGACTGGTCGCGCAGGCCCTCGCGCAGCTTCATGTTGGCGATGGCGATCGACAGATGTTCGGCACAGGCGAGTCCCAGCCGCGCCCGGTCGGCAAATCGCGCCTTGGCTTCCTCCTCGCTCTCAGAGGTGTCGAGCGTGTATTCGAGGTGCAACAGGCCGACCGTGTCGCCGTGGGCGACGATCGGGATGCAGCAATAGTTCTCGTTGACGCCATGATGGACGTGATCGCAGTGGAATTCGATCTCGCTGGTGCCGTGCACATAGGCGTGTCCGCGACGCAGGCTCCAGCAATCCTCCGGATGAATGCTCGCCGTATGCGACTTGCCGTTCCATTCCGTCGCCACTTCGAGCACGTCGCGCGAATTGGCATAGATGAACAGGCTGCCCTTGCATTCCGGCATCAGGCGGCCGAGTACCGAGGAGATCATGCCGTAGAGCTCGGTCTCGGACTTGGCCGATTGCAGCCATTCGGACAGCTCCGACAGGGTACGGGTCGCCGCGTTGAGGCGATCGTTCTCGATCAGGCTCTTCCTGAACACGGTGAGCGCGCGCGCCATCATCCCGAGTTCGTTGCTGCGGTCGGCATAGGGGATCTCGGTGTCGAGCTGTCCCCTGGCGATCTGCTCCATGCTGGAGGTGATGCGATGGATCGGGGTCGAGACGTCGCGGATGACGAAGATCAGGGTGAGGATGCCGATCAGCACAGAAACGGCATTTACGCCCCATAGAACCAGCGAATAGAAATGGCTGTCCCTGACGGCGTCGTCGATTGCCGCGTCGGCCTCCTGGTTGGCGAGCTTGATGCCGTCGTTGATGGCATCCACCACGGCGACGTAGGGAGCCTCGCTCTCGACGTTGATGATGCGCGACAGCAAGGCACGGTCCTTGGCGACGTCGGGATCGAGGATGCGCGCCTGGTACTTGGCATAGGTCGCCCATTTGTTCGCAAACTGGTCGAACATCAGCTTGAGCGCCGAGTTTTCGGGAATGCCCGTCTTGAAGGATTCGATCTTCTGATTCAGCGAGGCGACGCGGCGCTGAAGCAGCGCCTCCGCCGCATTGCGTTGCTCCGCGGTTTCGGCGAGGGCCACCCGCATCGAGATGGATCGGATGCGCGCGATGGTGAGGTTCATCTCGCCGAGGTCACGCAGCTTCGGCAGGCGGTCGCGGCCCACGGCTTCGATCGTATCCTGAAGCGCGGTGAGGCGCATCTTGCTCATGACCGACACGCCGGCGAGGATCGCGATCAGAAGGAAGATCGACGTCAGGAGCGATTTCTTGATCGAGACGCTCAGCGACTTGTGGGCCAGCTTCAGAACCATGACGCGCACTTCCTTCTGGAAAGGGGGTGCCCGCGCACACGACGCGCGGCCGCATGGAACTTTGGCCCAAATCGTCGCAATTCGGTTAAGCCTTGTGACCACCGTGCGATCCGGGCGGCGTTGCCAAATGCGACCCGTCATGGCGAAGGGAGCGCTTTCCGGCAACGGTTTCAACGCCCAGCATGCTTAACGCCACACGCGAGAGAGCCGCCGCGGGCCGCGCCGAATGTGGCGATCTGGTTAACTTCGGTCTTCCGCAACTGGTTAAGAGACTGTGGTTTAGCCCGGATACCGGCCTTGCGGCTGCCGGTCGGACTGCTCTCCCCATGATTATGGGTGTCGCCGTTTTTCTGCCGCGGCTAGACTGGATCTCGCGCGTCGCGGGGGACACGCGGGCGGGACGACGAACCATGACCGAACAGGGCGAGACCGGCGAGGCCACCACCATCCTCCTCGTCGAGGACGACGCGCCGACCTGCTGGCGGCTCCAGGACGCGCTGGTCAAGGCCGGCTATCAGGTACGGGCTGCCGGCACACTGGGCGAGGCCCGCGCCGCATTCGGCGAGTCCGCGCCCCGCGTCCTCCTGACCGATCTGCGGCTGCCCGACGGCCATGGCATCGAACTCATCCGCGAGACGCGACGCCGTTTTCCGGACACCGAGATCATGGTGATCTCGGCGCTCGGCGACGAAGAGAGCGTGATCTCCGCGATCACGGTGGGCGCCACCGGCTATCTGCTGAAGGATGCGTTCCCGACCGACATCGCCACGACCGTGCGCGATCTCGTCGCCGGACATTCGCCGATCTCGGCATCGATCGCGCGCTTCATCGTGCGCAGGACGCAAGGTTCCGTGCAGGGCGCGGCCGAGCCGCCGCCGGGTCCAGCCCTCAACACGGCAAGGCTGACGCCGCGCGAAATCGACATCCTCTGGGGTATCGCCAAGGGCTTCAGCTATGCCGAGATCGCGAGCCATCTCGGCCTGTCAAAGCAGACCGTCCCCGGGCACATCAAGAACATCTATCGCAAGCTCGAGGTGCATACCCGGAGCGAGGCGGTGTTCGAAGCGGTGCAGCAGGGCCTGATCAAGCTGTGAGCGACCTCGCGGCCAAGACGCCTTGGAAGACGCCCATCAGGGCATCGACGCGCGCTTGGCGCCGGCTGCTCGCCTCGCGCCTCGTGCCCTATGCCTTGCTCCAGGCACTGATTGTGGTCGCCACCATCTTCGGGCTGCGGCTGCTGCAGCCGAGCGACCCCGAGGATTTCGCGCTGAGCGAGTTCTCGTTCCGGGAGGCAGGCGCTGCCATTCCCGTGACGCTGCCGCACTTCACGTCGTCGCGCTATTCCCTGGACGACCCACCACTCTACACCGGCACCTTCACGTTCAGGGCCGGAGATGCCGGATGGTCGGTGTTCCTGCCACGCTTCAGCAACGCGGTGGAGGTCGCCATCAACGGCGTCGTCGTGCTCGACTCGCGGCACGATACCAATGCGAACCGGCCGGACCGCAACACGCCGGAGATCGCGACCATCCCGTCCTCGCTGCTGCGCGACGGCACGAATGAGATCACGATACGCCTGTTCATCTGGGGGCCATTGAAGGGCTTTCTCGACACCGTCTATGTCGGCCCCGATGCAAGCCTGCGTCCGGCCTACGAGACACGCGCGCTGCTGTTCGTCACATTGCCGGTGGTGTTCTCGGCCTGGCAGTCGATCCTCGCGGTCATCCTCGGGATCATGTGGCTGATGCGGCGCCACGAGCCGGTCTATGGTCTGCTGGCGGCGGCGATGGTGCTCGGCGTCGTGCAGGCGTTCGTGCCGCCGTCGGCGCCACCGGCGGTTTCGTCGCGACTGGTCGCCATGCTGCTCGCTTCGGCCCCGGTCGAAAGCGCGCTGATCGTGATGTCCAGCGTGCTGTTCTTCGGTTGGCGGTGGCCGCGCTACGGCTTCCTGTTGTTCGCGCCGGGCCTGCTCGTGTCGGCGGTCGGGCTGATCGTGGCCCCGCCGCTACCGCGTTTCCTGTTCGTTGCGCTTGGCATCCCGACCGTCGGGATATGCCTGCTGCTGATGGCCGGAATCATGGCGGCCGCGGTCATACGCCGGCAGGACGCAGCGAGCTTCACGCTCGGCTGCGCCGTGACCATCGTGCTGACATGCTGGATTCACGACATCATGTCCGTGTTCGAGATCATGCCCAACGAGCGCACCTTCGTCTCGCGCCTGTCCTATTCGGCAATGTTGATCGCGATCGGCGCCGGACTGACCTGGCGGTTTGCCCGCGCGCTGAACCAGGTCGACAGCTTCGCCGGCCAGCTCGTGACGCGCGTGCGCGAGGCCGAGGAACGGCTGAAGGCGAGCTTCGCCCGCGAGGAGGAACGGGCACGGGCGGCCGCCCTCGCCAACGAGCGCACCCGACTGATGCGCGACCTGCATGACGGCCTCGGCGGCCAGCTCGTCAGCATCGTCGCCCTGTCCGAGCGCGGTCAGGAAGGCGCGTCCATCACCGAGGCCGCCCGCGCGGCATTGAAGGACCTGCGCCTCGTCATCGACTCCATGGACGATATCGGCGGCGACCTCATGCTCGCTCTCGGCTCCTGGCGGGAGCGCGCGACGACGCAATTGCGTCCCCACGACATCACGCTCGGCTGGCAGGTCGCGACACCCCAGGGTCTGCCGCTGCATCCGGAATTGCGGCCCTGGCACGTCATCCAGATCGTGCGCGTGCTCGACGAGGCGGTCACCAACGCGGCCAAGCATGCAAAGGCGCGCCACATCGCGGTCACCATCGAAACGCGCGATGACGGGCAGGGTCCGTATGGCGTGATAAGCGTCGCGGATGACGGCCAGGGCTTCGAACTCACTGCCGATGGCCAGCCCGCCGGCGAGCGCCAGAGCGCGCGAGGCCTGCGCAACATGAGAAATCGCGCGGCGCGCTGCGGGGCCGTGCTCGGGCTGAGTTCGGGTCAAGCCGGCACGAGGGTGCGACTGCAATTGCCGTTGAGATTTCCCGACAACGACGCAGCCGCGGGCTGAAAAGACCCTCTCTCCGAGCGGTGCGTCGCGCAGAGAGAGGGAGCGGACCGGGATTGTTTCCTGCGGAGGACGGGGGGGGTCGTTCGCAAGACATCCCTTCGTCCGAAGCGATGCAATCGATTTAATCGGAAGAAATCGTCAGCGCACGCCAACACGGTTGACGGGACCGCCGCGATTCATCGGTCGGCCTGCGCGGACACCGACGCCGGGCGCACCGACGCCGGGGGTCGCAACCGCTGCCGCAGCGACCGGCGCCCCGGGGGCAGCCACCACCGCCGCGGTCGG